>OBXQ01000106.1_pt1 | contig 70701 bp, 64 predicted proteins | sample 1476641 | NCBI WGS metagenome assembly OBXQ01 (sample SAMEA2580174, study PRJEB22360) | human gut metagenome | biome: human gut; feature: human-associated habitat; material: faeces | place: Denmark | collected 2008/2010
GGACGAGGGCGCCCCGCGGCCGGGGCCGCGGCCGCGGCTACAGCCGCAATCCATCCTTTTATCTTGATTCTGCGCTTCATGTCCTACCCCCAGTTCCATTTTTTACGGCCGGATCGCGCCTATTCTTTCACGCGGTTCACCACGTCCCAGATATCCGCCGGCTCAAATCCCAGTTTCCAGCAGGCCACCCCGGCCAGATCGTATTCCCGGATCAGGTCGATCTTCAGGCCCAGAGATTCCTCCTCTTCCATCCAGATGTACTGTTCGCCGTCGGCGTTGATCACTTCTGCGTAATACTGGCCCAGGGCATCATCCCAGATCAGCTGCGCCTGATTGTCCTCCACCCACTTTTTGGCGTCGGAAATACCGTAGGCCTTGGATGTGGTCTTGCCGCCCTGAACGGTCCATACTCTGGTGTAAAACGGTACTCCGTTGATCACTTTTTCCTTGGGTACCTGGGTTAAGGTGTCCTTGATCCCGTTCTCCACATAGGTGATGGAGGCCACAGAGCCCGCATCGCCGCCGGCATAGTGCTCGTCATAGCCCATGATGATCACGTAGTCCGCCACCGTGCCCTGCTCTCTGCGGTTATAGAAATTGGTGTAAGCCGAGGGCACATAGTTGTCCACGGACAGAACCAGCCCCTTTTGCCGGCAGGCCACCGACAGCTCGCGGATAAACTGGACGTAATGGGGCCCGGCCTCTGCCTTCAGTCCCTCGAAATCCAGGTTGATGCCGTCGAAACCGTAGTTGTCCGCATCCTCCATCAGGCTGGCGATCAGCTTCTTCCGGTTGGAGGTGGAGCCCATTAACTCCCTGGTATTGATCGCGGCGCTCTCCTTGGTGCTGACGTTATTCAACATGGCCCAGACCTGTATACCCCGGGCGTGAGCCTTCTCCACGTAATCCCGGCTGGCGATGGACGAGTAATTCCCCTGATTGTCCGTCATCACAAACCAGGACGGCACCACCACGTTGACCCCCTTGGTCTTTTCGATCAGCTCCTCAAACTTGTTGTTTGCCTCCTGGCTGAACACCTGGTGGAACGCCAGAATCACCGGCTCGTCAAGGGAAATATTGCTGTACACCGGCGCCTCGAAGGTACTGAGCTGCGGTTCCGGCTCCTGCTCCTCCAGCCTGCGGTTCTCAATATAGCCCATATAGCCGTCCTCTGTCCGGACCTTGGACCACTTTTCCATGGCGTCCAGAACCGTAAGCCGGTCCCCCTTTGCCACATCCGTGATAATGGGGCTCTTGACGCCGCCCCTGGCGCGTAGCTTACCGTCCCGTTTAGCCTGGGCCTTGGGCACCGGGTTCCAGAGAGTGTCGATAAATACGCGCTTGATCTGGCTGGTATCAAACGCCTCAGTCCTGATATCCGTATAGTTGGTCACCAGACCCAGAGACAGGTACGCCCCGTCCTCCTTCACCTTCAGAAGCGGCCCCGAACTGCCCATTGTCCCGGCATCCGCATAGACAATGGAATCCGGCAGCGCATACACCAGAAGCTTTTCATTCTCATCCCAGTAGAAACGCTGGTTCAGATACTCATTCACCCAGTCCACCGGCAGATAAACCTGGTTGTCCTCGTAGATTGCCTTTGTGTCCTGGAGCTCATTGTCCAGCACCAGAGCCACCTGCCCGCTCTTGATCCCAAACAGCTTGCCCTTATCCGCCAGCTCAGTGCTGGGCTTGTACTTTCCCAGCAGATACCAGCCCGCCAGCGCGCCGGCCACCAGCAGAATCAAGCCTACAATCACAGCCGTCACGGCGCAGCCGCAGCCTCTCTTATTTTCCTTCATGCAGCGGGTCCTCCGAATCGTAAATGGTAGTCTTTTCGTTGGGAAATGAGGCAGCCGAACGCAGTCCGCATGCCTCATTTCGCTCACTGTGAATATTATATCATAACATTCAGCAAATAGTACAAACGATTTGCTTACAATTCGGCGGATACAGTGGGAGGGGTGGATTTAGGCGGATCATTGACCGGCCGGGGGCCGGGGCGGAGGAATGATCACTCCGCTCTCCAGCAGGCCGCGGCCCGGTGCTGAGAGGCGATCACCTCCCCGGCTATGGCCGGACGCCGCGGCCAGCTCAGGCTGAGACGGCCCCGCCTGTAACGACTGCCATTCTCCGCTGTCCGCGCGTCCGTTTAGGCCCGAAAGGATTGCCCGCGTTCACTATGTCTTGGCGCGCTTACCTGCGCCCGCTATCGGCTCGGCGCGCTTGTCCGCGCCCACTATGACTCACCGCATTTAGTTTCGCCCATTATGGCTTGGCCCGGATACCCGCGCCCGCTTACGCCCCGCAGCCGTAATCCCCGCTAATCCCTTCACCTTCCCTCTCCGCTTCTTCCCGCAGCGCCCTCTTTATCCCTGCCGTCTCCGCTTCCCGCCCGTTCTGCCCTTTGCAGACTCCGGCGGATCGCAGAGATAGACCTTGTCGAAGCGGATCTCCCGCAGGCAGCCCTGCTCGGCTCCCACGTAGTCGCCCATGTAGAAGCCGCCGTCCTCGCTCATCTCAAAAATCCGCTCCCAGTCCTTCTCCGGACATTCTTCCCCATCGATGATAATCGGAATCCCCCTGCACTTGTAACGCCTCAGCCCATCCAGGTATGTCTTTTGCAATTTCTTCCTGTCCGCATACTCCACGTTCCTTATCATCTGTCAGCCTTCCTCCTAACCACGCCGCAACCGGCGCGCAGCCCAGACGGAGGTATACCGTGACATATTATCTCCTTCGATACCGCGCGTCCAATCCGGCGCTTATCGTTATCCTTTTGCAGCCGCCTGCCGGGACGCGGCTACAAAAGCCCCTCGAACCACCGCATCAGGCTTCTGTCAATCCGAAACGCATCCGCTGAAAACGGAATCCGGAACACCGGGACGCCCAGCTGCCTTTCCACTTCTCTTCTGGTCCATTCGCTGCCAAATGCAGCCAGGTATATCCAGCTTCTGCACGGCCGTCCGTTCTGTTCCATCATCCCGGAAGCATCCTCCAACTGCCATTCGCTGAACGCCACCACCATCATTCTCACCTGACACCTGAGCCACTCCGCCCGCGATGCGGGCGCCGCCTCGCCAAAGTCGATGATAATGTCGTCATACGGCCCGTTCATACACCCCGCCAGGGTGTCGGCATTCCCCCGGCAAAAATATGTGACGCCGAGGGCTTTAAACACGTTTTCTTCCTTCTCTCCGGTCACGTTTTCCCGCCTCGCGCAGACCTTCTCCATCCGCCGAAAATCCCCGTGATCGTTCCACTCAATGACCGCCGTTCTTCTCTGTCCGGCTCCGGTCAGATAATTCGCCATCAGCACACACAGGTGTGTCACCCCTGTCCTTCTCCCGGCTCCGATGACGCCGATGACTCTGCACTGTCCCGAATTTTGTCCTTTGCGGCGAAAAACGCCTTTCCGCCAATGGGGCATCGTTTAAGCCAGCTCCTTTTTCCGGTCCGCCCGCCGGCCAGGGCGTCCCACAATTCCTTTAAAAATTCCCCGCCCTGTGCCCCGGGGCAAAACGGGTCGCCAAAAAACGGCTCTGCAAACCGCTTTGTCCCCGGCGGCAGACCGGCCGGTCCGCGCCGTAAGAAGCGCCCGGCTCCTGGGTTGCGCACGATAAAGACAGCCGCAGTAGAACCCTTTGTTCCCCAGAGGGATCTCAGCGCTTTGAGCATACGCAGGCAATCCTCCTGTTCCCACAGGCTGACACCGGCCACCATAAGCACCGCCAGCCGCTCTGTCACGTCTCCCGCGCACAATGCCTTCCAGTCGGTCCCATAGTCCTGCACCCGAATCCTGGCTTCCGGCTCCTCCAGCTCCACAGCGGTTCCATACCAGGGCTTCAGCCTGAGGCCTCGGATGCAATAGATTCCCCGGTCGTCCGCTCTGCTGCCGTAATGCTCCGCCAAACGCCGGATATGGCCGGTGGCATTGCGTTCCTCATAGACGGCCTCGAATCCGGCCCGCTTTAAATAACCGCACAGGGCGAGCGCCATATGGGTAACACCGGTTCCTTCCCGGCTCCCCACGACGGCGACTACAAGAGATGGTATTGCTTTGTTCGTGCGGTTCCTATGATCGTTCCCGGCTAAGGGAAGCGCCTCAAGACGCCGCTCCAGCTCTCCGGCCGAGCGGAATCGCTTTTCCCGGTCCACCTCCATGCATTTCCCGATAATCGCTCTCAGGCCGTCCGAAATACCGCTCTCTTCTCCCTGCGCCATCCCGGGTTTTCCACTCACCATATAGGAGAGGACAGCACCAATGGCATAGACATCCGTCCTGGTATCCAGAATTTGGTCAGAAGTATACTGTTCAGGCGCAGCGCAGCCCACCGTCCCGTAGCGCTCAGACTCATCCGCACACTGCCCGGTAAAGGCCGCTTGTCCGAAATCAATGATTTTCACGACACCGCCGCATATTATCAGATTTTTAGGTTGTAAATCCAGGAATAAAATGGGTTTTTCTCCTGCGAAATGCAGGAACTCAACTAAGGCGCATATCTGCACTCCATAACGGACTGCTTCCGCCTCATTCATGACACCCCGGCTCTGAACCAGGGCATACAAAGATTCTCCTTTGATATACTCTTGAATTAGGTATAAGAAATTTTGGTCTTCTTCCAGATCGTAGACAATCGGAATGGCAGGATGCCGCAGGCTTTTCAGGATCAGGGCTTCCCGGTGGAACGCTTCATATCCCACAGCTGCCTTGGAAACCTGTTTGATCGCCCGGTATTCCTCCAGGCCCAAATGGACTGCCAACCATACAGTTCCTGTCCGGCCCTTCCCAATTACACGATCCAAACGGTATTTGCCAAACAGAACGGTGTCCGCCGTCACCCCTCCTTTGTCTCAATACCATCTCTTGTTTGGTTATATTATCATTTAATCTACATAATGTCAATATTTTATTGTAACCTTGTTGAAAAATTTAATCCCTTAAAAACATCATCTCCGACCGCCTCAATTTTTCACCTGATTTATTTTAGCTCCTGTTAGCTTCAGTCTGACTGCGGGCAAATCTTCCACCGGATCCGTTTCCCTTAAAATTTCATTAATTTGAAATATTTTAATTGATATTTCCCCCCGTTCTGTAGTATATTTAGAGTGTGGGAGTCTAACTAATGACTGTGCCGACGGCACCCGAGATTGATACAGAACAGGAAGTGATCCTATTGAAGATAGAACGAATAAATGAGAATCAGATCCGCTGTACCCTCACAAGCTTCGATTTAAGCGTGCGGAACCTGAATCTGGTGGAACTGGCCTACGGAACGGAGAAGGCCCGGAAGCTGTTCCGGGAGATGATCCAGAAAGCCTCCAACGAAGTCGGATTTGAAGCCGACGACATCCCGCTCATGGTGGAAGCGATTCCCTTGTCCGGCGAAAGCATCATGCTGGTGATCACCAAGATTGAGGACCCCGAGGAACTGGATACCCGCTTCGCCAAGTTCTCGCCGCCCTCCGATGAGGATACGGAATCCCTGCTCTCCCAGCTGGCAGGCCAGCTGCTGGAAGGCGCCGGGGATGTGGATTATACAGAATCAACTGCGATTCCGGCTCCCGGAAAGGGCCTGCAGGCCGGAGAAACCGGCGGCGGCTCTGCCGCGGACAGCCGTGACGCCGACGCCACCAGGATTTTCCGTTTCGAGAATCTGGACCGGATCTGCGAAGCGGCCCGGGCTGTGGGCGGACTCTACTCCGGAGTCAACACCCTCTTTAAAAAGCCCGGCACCCGCCAGTATTACCTGGTGATGAAGCGCAAGGGCGGCGGCGACCTGGAATTTTCCAGAAGCTGCAACATCCTGGCGGAGTACGCCATGAAGCTGTCCAACGAGTACGCCAGCGAAGCCTACTTCCGGGAACACTACGAGGTGATGATCGCGGATAAAGCGCTTCAGGATCTGCAAAAAATCTGATTTTGTTAAAATGGATGTTAAAAATGCCCCGGCAGGCCCAAATCTCTGCCGGGGCATTTTTTATGTTCGATTCTTCGACTCTCATCAGTCGAACGTGAGCACCACCTTGCGGATGGAGGGGTCCTTGGTGTCCACAAAGTCAAAGGCTTTCTGCGCTTCCAGGAAGGGGTAGGTGTGGGAGATGGTTCCCTTTAAGTCCAGCTTCCCGGCCTTGATCAGCTCGATGGCCTCGCCGAACTTCTTGTTCTGAAGCCTGGAGCCGCGCACATCCAGCTCCTTGGAGGTGATCAGGAACTGGTTCACCTCCGTGGGAGCCACCGAAAATCCCATGGTGATCACCCGGCCCGCATTTCCCGTCACCTTGAGCAGGGTCAGCAGGGAGGTCTTTAAGCAGGCGGCGTCGATGGAAACGGTCACACCGTAGCCGTCGGTCAACTCCCGCACCCGCTGTTCCAAATCCTCCTTCATGGAGTTGATGGTGTAGTGGGCTCCGTTCTTCTTCGCCTCCTCCAGCTTCTCGTCCACCACGTCCGTGACGATGATGGTAGCTCCGCTGAGCCTGGCGATCTTTAAAATCGTGCTTCCAAGGGCGCCGCAGCCGTAGATCAGCAGCGTGTCCTCCGCGCAGAGCTGGGCTCTGGAACAGCTCTGGATGGCGATGGTGGTGGGTTCGATCATAACCGCCTCCACGTCGGAGAGTCCCTCCGGCAGCAGGTAGCAGGCATCTTCCGGCACCGCCATGTACTCGCGGTAACCGCCGTCAATGTGCACGCCTCTCACTTCCAGGCTTCCGCACACATTTCCACGGCCCTTGCGGCAGGCGTAGCAGTGACCGCAGCTCTTCACCTGGTCCACGATCACCCGGTCTCCGGGCTTTACGCGGGTGACGCCCGGGCCAACCTCCTCAATGATGCCCACCATCTCATGGCCGATCACCCGGGGATAGGTGGCCGCTGCGTTGGTTCCGTGGTAAATGCCCACGTCGGAGCCGCAGATGCCCGCAGCCTTCATTTTCACAATCACATTGTCCTGCTGCGTGAGCACGGGCTTTTCCATATCAATTATTTTTAATACTTCGGGTTTTTCAATTTGAATCGCTTTCATTTTCATCAATTCCTTTCCAACCATTCTTACATGCTTATTTCTTCTTCACTGCATTTGAAACTGAGGCCACCAGGATCAATACCAGGAACGCGCCCTGGATCAGCCTCTGCATACCCGGTGATAAACTGGCCGCATTTAAGAATGTGGTCATAAAGGACATCATCAGCGCGCCAAGGCAGACGCCCAGCACGTTGGAACGGCCGCCGGCAGCCGCCGTCCCGCCTACAAACGCCGCCGCAATGGAGGGCAGGAAGTAGGTGGAGCCCATATCCTGGAACGCGCCGCCGATAAATGCACCGCACAGAACTCCGGCCAGGCCGCAGAGCGCTCCACCCAGGGTGAAGGCCGTGATCACCACGCGCCCCACCGCGATGCCCGAATACCGGGCCGCCAGGCGTTTCTGGCCCACCGCGTGAAGCTGTTTGCCGTATTTGGTCTTGTACAGCAGCACGGCCAGAACCGCAGCCACCGCGATACAGATTACGGTCAGCATGGAGAAACCGCCGAAGTTCATGTTGATAAACGACACCAGGCCCGCATAGGGAAGCGTGGTCATATGGGGCGCGCCGATCAGGATGATGGTAAATATAATGTAGCCGGTGGCCAGCGTGGTGATCATAGCCGGCACCTTGAGATAAATGTTGATGCAGCCGTTGACAAAGCCGCAGAGCGCGCCCACCGCGATGGCCACCACAAAGCCCAGCACCGGATTGACGTTCATCAGGTTGCAGGACATATAGGCGCAGAGGGTCAGGATGTAGACCTGGGACAAGTCGATGGCGCCCTCGCCGCTGGTGACCACCACCATCTGGCCCAAAGCCAGCAGAAGGGCGAAGGATGCCAGTCTGGCGCAGGAAAACAGCTGATTGGCTGTAAACCGGCCGGAAACCGCGCCGATCAGCCCCCACAGAATCAAAGAGCCCAGAAGCGGCCATATAAAGGTATACTTTTCTACAAATTTCTTCATTTGCCTGCTGCCTCCTTCTTATGGGTAATCAACTTGATTGCCAGTACCAGAATCAAAATAATGCCTGTAACCGCGGTCTGGAAGTTGGAGTCCACCTTCATTGAGGTGAGAAGGGCTGTGATAAAGGACATCGCGATTCCGCCCACTACCACGCCCACCGGCTCCACCACGCCTCCGCTCATCTCGCAGCCGCCCAGGATGACCGTGGCGATGCTCAACATACAGTAGGACGCCGCGCTGTTTGCGTCCGCGCCCAGACACACGGCCGTGAAGGTCATGCCGGACAGGATCACCATCACGGCGGACAGGCCGTAGTTGGTCATCTTGGCCGTCAGGTAGGACCAGCCGGAGCGCTCGATAGCGGTGGGATTGTTGCCGATTCCCCGCAGGATCATACCGTATTTGGAGCGGTACAGGATATACCAGGAAACCGCGGCCGCCGTCACGGCGATCAGCACGGGCATGGGCACCAGAGGCATTTTATACTTGTAAAATCCGATCAGCCAGTCCGGGCAGGAACCGCCGGGAGTGGGACAGAGCACCAGGGCGATGCCCAGCCAGATAAACTGCGCGCCCAGGGTCACCACGATAGCCGGAATGTTGCGCACGTGGATCAGCGCGCCCATAAGCACGTAAGCTGTGATGAACAGCAGCAGGCTGATCACACCCATCAGTGGGTTAGCCGTCAGGATCACGGCCACCAGCACGTTCACCAGGCCGATGGAATAGCCGTTGCCCATGTCGATGTCGCCGGAAACCACGATGAACATCTGGCCCAGAGCCGCGAATACCAGCGGGACCGCGGAGCCGATCAGGGTCCGCACGCCGAAGTAGGACAGAATGTTGGGGTTCATGTAGGCGTTGGCCAGAATCATAAACACCATGGTCAGCACCGGGAGCAGAATCCGGGAGCTGCCGATGGCGGCCAGCTTTCCGCGTTTTACCTCCTCCTTAACCTGCTTTTTCGCCACGTCCTCAAAGGATGCCTTGACGATGTTGGGAACCGTAATGTTCTCACCCACCAGCTCCTCGGTGATGGCGCCCTCGTGCATGATGTAGGCGCGGTCGCAGATTTCAATCTCCGAATCCTCGGTACTGTACAGAATGATTCCGCGCCCCTCGTTCTTGGCCTCCTCCAGCAGGTTGTAAATCTCCTGCTTGGTCTCAATGTCAACGCCCGCGGTGGGGTCGTTCAAGATAATCACATCCGCGCCCGAGGCGATGCCCCTGGCGATCAGCGCCTTCTGCTGGTTGCCGCCGGACAGGGACATGATGGGGCTGTGAATGCCCTCTGCCCGGAACTTTAACTTATCGTACCAGTGCTGGGCCAGGCCCTCGGATTTCTTCTGATCCAGTAAAACGCCGGATTTTACCTGGTCTAAGTTGGCGATCAGGATGTTGTCGAAAATATCCCAGAGCTGGAATACCCCCTCCTTGGCCCGGTCGCCGCTGACATAGGAAACGGTGCCGTCGATGAGCACGCCGTTTTTAGTCCGGCTTCCCTGGTGCCTGCGTGCGGAGAAAATGGCGTTTAACAGCTCGGTCTGGCCGGAACCCACCAGACCGGAGATGCCCACGATCTCCCCGCGTCCCACGTGCATGGTAATGTCCTGGAGCTGTCCGCCCGTCAGGTTCTTCACATCCACCAGGCATTTCCCTTCCGCGCCCTCTCCGGCCGCCGCTTCCCCGCGCTCCCGCCGGGTCATCTCGCCGCCCATCATGCCGATCAGCTCCTGGGTGGTAATCTCGTCGGGATCGCAGGCCCCGGCGTTCTGGCCGTTGCGCAGCAGCAGGATGCGGTCGGAAACCAGCTTGATCTCATCCAGCTTGTGGGAAATGTAAATCACGGCCACGCCCTTGTCGCTGAGCTCCTTTACCACCTGGTGCAGCTGGCCCGCCTTGTCCGTGGACAGGGCTGAGGTGGGTTCATCCAGGATCAGGACCTTTAAATGATCCGTCATCAGCGTCTTGCAGATCTCCACAATCTGCCGCTCTGCCAGGGACAGCTTCTCCACCGCCTTCTGAACGTCGATGTTATTTCCCGGAAAATAGCGCTCCAAAAGCTCCTTGGCCTCAGCCTGTGCCCTGGCCCGCCAGCCCGGCTTGCCCACCAGGGTGTGCTCCACGTTCAGCATGGCAAAGTTTTCGTAGACGCTCAGATTGGTACACAGGGACAGGTCCTGGTAGGCGCAGGCGATGCCCGCCTCCTTGGAGTCCCGGGTGGTGTATTTTTCTCTGGCGCTTCCCTCCAGCAAAATAGTGCCCGCCGTGGGCGGCAGCACGCCGGTGAGAATCTTCATCATGGTGGATTTGCCGGCTCCGTTGGGGCCCACAAGGCCGATCACTTCCCCGGAGTAAATCTGCAGATCCACCTTCTGGAGCGCCTTGGTGATGCCGAAAAAGCGGTCTATCCCCTGTAACTCCATGTAGGGAGTCTGGTTTTCTTTATGTTTCACGTCCTCACATCCTCTCATCCGCAGTTTTACTGTACAAACGCCACCAGCCGGATCGGCGAGCCCGAACCGCCCTTAAATTTATTCTGAAGGCCGACCACCGCGCAGAAGGGCGGCAGCTCCCCCAGGTTGCGGAGATTTTCCATAATCGGAATCCCCTGTCCCAGCAGAATCTCGTGGGAAATGTAGCGCTTCACACCGAAAGCATCCAGAGCCAGCGTGTCGCAGCCCACGACGGCCACGCCCTTCTCTGCCAGATACCGGGCGGCTTCCTCCGAAAGGCCGGGCCAGTCCCTTAAAAACCCTTTATCCTCGGGCAGAATGGCGTATTTGTCTTCCCAACCGAAACGGATCATCACGATATCTCCCGCCTTGATCTCCCCGTTCTCCGTCTCGAAGGCTTTGATCTGTTCCAGTGGTAACAGTCCGCAGGGCGCGATATTCTCTCCGTGAATGGTGACACCCCGGCCCATAACCGTCCTGGGGGACAGCTCATCCACCGGACAGCCTCCCGGGATAAAATGCTTCGGCGCGTCGATGTGGGTGCCGGTATGCTCGGATATGCGGATGCTCTGGTGGTAGGACTCGCCTCCCGCTTCGTAGGTCTCCACAACCACGGCCTCGTACTTCGGCTGCGTCGGCCAGAACGGCATGTTCATTTCCATGGTGTAGGACAAATCCACCACCTTCGCGTGGTCCCGGATCGCCTCGATCATCTCGATATAGTTGTTATGTTCCATCTTCCCTTTCGCCCTTTCTTTAAAATCTGTGCCCGGATCCGGCCCCAGCGGCCCGGATCGCCCGGTCCATGCCCGCGATGGCCCGCAGGCTGCGGCCCATTACATTCAGCAATCGCCCGCAGGCTGCGTCTGCGGCCCATTACATTCAGCAATCGCCCACAGGCTTGCGCCTGTGGCCCATTACATTCAGCAAAAGGCCGGCAGCCGCTTATCTGCAGCAGCCGGCCCCTGTCCGTTCAAATGAATCCAGCAGCGACTATTTTACTTATAAAGATTCTCTCTCACCCAATCCCGGTCAAAGGTCGGGCAGCAGATGGCCTCGTCGGCCACATCCGCGTAATCCTTCACCTCGTCCTTGGTCACAATACCGAAGGGATGGATCATTTCCTTGGGAACGTCCTTGCCGTCCAGGATGTCCACCGCCACGTACAGTCCGGTAGCGCCGTCCCAGGGGTTGGAGGAAACGGATACAGTGTCATAGCCTTCCGGAGCCTCGTTGGCCCACCATTTCAGGAAATAACCTCTGTTGTCTCCGCCGATGATCGGCAGATCCAGGCCTGCGGACTGGAACGCCTGCACGGCTGCGTAGGAGTCACCGCCCTGGGTCACAACGCCGTCCACCTTGTCCAGTGTGGGCAGTACGCTGGCCAGCTCGGACTGAGCCTTGGAACCGGTCCAGTCAGTGTAAATCTCAGCCACAACCTTGATGTCCGGGTATTTCTCCAGCACCTTCAGAACACCCTCGTGTGCGATATTATCGAACTCGCTTCCGGCGGTTCCGCGCAGCTCGATGATGTTGCCCTTGCCGCCGATGGCTTCGCAGACATACTCGGTCAGGTAACCCATCTGAGCGATGGTGTCAAAGTTGATCTGGTAGCACAGTTCAGCCTCGGAGCTCACCGGGCCGTCGTTGATGATGATACAGGGGATTCCGGCGTCGGAAGCCTCCTGGATTGCGCCATTTAATGCGGTTGCGGAACCGGGATCGATGATGATCGCGTCCACGCCCTGAAGGATGAAGTTCTCAATCTGCTGCACCTGGGTGCTGTTGTTCTGGTTGGACTCGGCAAAAATCACCTCGCTGACCTCGCCGGTCTTTTGAAGCTCCTCGGCCGCTTCCTTTAAATAGCCTTCCATGGCCTGACGGTATGTATTGCCGTTGTAAGAGTTGCTGAAGCCGATCACGTAACCCTTGCCCTCGCCTTTGTCCTCCGCAGCTGCGTCCGCCGCCGCTTCCGTGGTATCTCCGGCCTCGGCTGCCGTGGTATCCGCCGTTTTCTCAGTAGGGGCTGCCGTGGAAGCCGGCGCGGAACTGCTCTGTCCTCCGCAGGCTGCCAGCGAACAAATCATGGCTCCTCCCACCAACATTGCGATCCATTTACTTTTTTTCATTTTCTTTCTTCTCCTTTCAGTAACACATTTTCCACCCTTGTGATGTTTTAATATACTAATATATTACTAAGTGACTTTAATTTACCACATCTCACAGTATATGTCAATAGGTATTTCAAAAATATGCACAATTATTTTTTCCAGTTAGAATTTATGATTGTGCATATAAACCGGGGCATCAAAAATAGTGCGAACCCATTTTAGGATAATTCGCACTATTTCTCGCCTTTTAATTGTTAATTTTTTATCATGTTTGTCGGATCAGGATTTGAAGTATTGCGGGTACTCGTTCCGCAGGGTCTGCTCGTTCATCAGCCACCGGTCCAGATGCTCCTCCATTATCCGCTTGGCCAGCTCCTTGTCCTTGTCGCGGATGGCTTTTACCAGATTCCGGTGGTCCTCCACGGTCTTATGGCCGTGAATCGCGGTGGCCTCCATGTTGCGGACCCGGTCGTAGTGGATGGAAAGTCCCTGGCTCATGCGGTAGATCAGATCCTTGCGGCAGATTGTAAACAGCTTGCGGTGCAGGGCGTTGTCAAGCTCCAAAAGCTTCTGGATCAGGTTGTTTTTCAGATAAAACTCCTGAAGCGTGAGGTTTTCCTCCAGCCACACGAAATCCGCTTCCTGAGCCATGTCGCAGGCCAGCTCCACCATCGCCTTCTCCAGGGTCAATCGCAGAAAACGTACTTCCTGAACAATATCCGTATCAATCAGCGCGATGCGCATCCCGCGCTGTGGGAAAATCTCAATGATATCCGACTCCTCCTTGAGCTTGATAATCGCCTCGCGGACCGGAGTGCGGCTGATACCGATCATCTGGGAAATCTCCATATCGTTCAGCGTGCTCCCCGGTTCCAGCTCCAGCGTGATGATATTTTCCTTTATAATGCGGTAGGCGTACTCCTTCGCAGTCTCCCCCGCCTGTCTGGCCTCGATTGTCATACTCAGAATCTCCTTATCTTTTGGCAGTAGCCGTTCTTTCCCCCTACCCCAAATATTTGACCAGCGTAGCGCGCACGGCTCCCGGCCCGGCAGCCAGTTCCGCGAACATGGATTCCACTTTTTCTCCCAGCCCGGCGTCATAGAGATTTACGCCAAAGACCGCCGGGTTTGAGAGGATCTCCTTTAAGCATCCCCGGCAGGAAGCCGGATCGCCCAGGCGGACTCCCGCCAGTTTCCCGGTCAACTGCTCTAACATCGGGTCGGAACTTAACTCCATGGCCCGGCCCTGGTCGTCAACTGCCAGCAGATAACGGCACCAGCCGGCCAGCGCCAGCGGGATATAGGTCAGGGACGCCGGATCCAGCTCCGGCCGCTCCATATAGGATTTAATCGTCTCGCCGAAACGGATCGCAACCTTCTGGGAGGTATCCGTGGCAATGCGCTGGGGCATGTCGGGAATGTAGGGATTGGGAAGGCGCAGGTCGATGACTTCATGGATGAAGTCCATGGGATCGATGATCCCCGGGTTCACCACCACCGGCATCCCCTCCTCGTATCCGATCTTTTCCACCAGCTTTTTCAGCTGGGCGTCCTGCATCTCCGCCGCAATGGAGGTGTAGCCCAGCAGGCAGCCGTAGACTGCCAGCGCGGTGTGCAGCGGATTCAGACAGGTCGTCACTTTCATCCGCTCCGTGTTGTTCACTGTATCCCGGTCCGTCATGTAGACCCCGGCGGCCTCAAGGGCCGGGCGGCCGTTGGGGAACTTGTCCTCGATCACCAGGTACTCCGGCGTCTCCGCGTTGACGTAGGGGGCAATGTAGGTGTTGCGGCTGGTGACGATGGGCGCCATATCTGTAAGCCCGGACTCCTCCAGCGCGGCCTGCACCTGACCGGCCGGACGCGGGGTGATCTTGTCAATCATGGACCAGGGGAAGGCGACCTTGGTCTCGTCCTCCAGATAGGCCACGAACTCCGCTTCCACAAGACCGGCCTTCTGCCACTCTTTTGCCACGGCCAGCACGCTGGACTGCAATTTCTCACCGTTGTGGGAACAGTTGTCCATGCTCACCACCGCCAGAGGCAGGGCTCCGGCTTTGAAGCGCTCGTAGAGCAGGGCCGCAACCACGCTCATGGCGTGTCTGGGCTGTCCGGGTCCGTTCTGGATATCCTGGGCCACAACCGGGAAATACGCCCCGTCCAGGTTCTTTAAGGCATAGCCCTTCTCCGTGATGGTAAAGCTGATCATCTGCAGGCTGGGCTTGCGGAAAATCTCCTTCAGGCGGGAGTAATCCGTCCCGTCGCTGCTGTCGCCCTTTAATCCCTCTGAGATGCTGGCAACGATCTCCTTGTCCAGGCGGCCGTCCGCGTTCATCAGAACCAGCATGGTCAGGTTGTCATAAGGCGCATAGATCTTGTCCAGAATATCGTAATCAAAGGTGTCCACCGCGATGATGCCGCGGTCCGCCTTCCCCTCGTTCAGCAGCCGCTGCTGCAATCTGGCGATAAAGGCCCGGAAAATATTTCCGGCTCCGAAGTGCACCCACACCGGATTCTCCCGGGTATTGGCGCGCATGGTTTCTATGGAAAACTCCGGGAGCTTCACTCCCGCGTTCTCCCAGAATTCGCGGTTCTCAAGGGCGTTCAAATTCATTTTCATGGTTCTGTCTCCTCCCTCAATTCCGGTTCTGCTTTTCAATGGCTTCCCAGAGGCCGTTTAAGTAACAGGCGCCCAGGGCGCGGTCATACAGGCCATAGCCGGGCATGGACACCTCGCCCCAGATGGCCCTTCCGTGGTCCGGGCGCACGATGCCGTCAAATCCGATGTCGTAGAGCGCCTTCATAATGGCGTACATATCCATGCTGCCGTCCGCGGAGAGGTGGGCTGCCTCCTGGAAATCGCCGGGGGCGTTGTACTGGAGGTTGCGCACGTGGGCGAAATGGATGCGGCCTTTTAAAGAGCGGATGATGTCCGGGATGTCGTTGTCCGGGTTGCTCCCAAGGGAGCCGGTGCACAGGGTAACGCCGTTGAAGGGCGCGTCCACGGCCTTCATCAGCTTTAACAGCTGTTCCTTGCTGGTGATGATCCGGGCAAGGCCGAATACGGGCCAGGCGGGATCGTCGGGATGGATCGCCATTTTGATGTCGTATTGCTCGCAGACCGGCTGGATGGCCTTCAGAAAATACACCAGGTTGTCGAAGAGCACGTCCGCGTTCACATCCTTATACAGCTCGAACAGCTCCTTAATGCGGGCCATGCGCTCCGGCTCCCATCCGGGCAGCTCGAAGCCGTTGGACTTCTCGCCCATGGACTCAAACATGTGCTCGGGATCCAGCTTGTCGATCTCCTTCTGGTCGTAGGCCAGAACCGTGGAGCCGTCCGGGCGCACCTTGGCCAGATCGGAACGGGTCCAGTCGAACACAGGCATGAAGTTGTAGCAAACCACATGGATATCGGCCTGTCCCAGGCGCTCCAGGGTGGTGATATAGTTGGCTATGTACTGCTCGCGCTCCGGAATGCCCACCTTGATGGCGTCGTGGATGTTCACGCTCTCGATTCCAAGCACCTTCAGGCCCTTGGCCTCCACCTGCTCCTTCATCTGAAGAATGCGCTCCATCGGCCAGGCCTCTCCGGCCGGGATGTCGTACAGGGTGGTGATCACACCCTTCACCCCGGGAATCTGACGAATCTGCTCCAGGGACACACTGTCCACACCCTCGCCGAACCAACGTAATGTCATGTCCATTTGCTTTTCCTCCTGCTCTGTGTTGTTTTGTTTGCGAATTTCGCTGGGTAAATTTGCGTTCTGTCTGCAATATACTAATATATTACTATTTAACCCCACCGTTGTCAACTGGCGATTGGTAGATTTTCATAATTTTACCGAAACAATTTGGGCGGCGTGAAACGCCGGTCATTTTCGTTCAAGAGAAGGAGCCGTCTGAACTGATACAGTGCGAGGAGCCGGATGGGGAGGAGCGGATAGCTGACCGCAATAAACGTGCCGGGCGGACGGGCATGTACGCGCCCGCGTCATCAGCCCCGGGCAACGCCGTCTCGCTAAAAAGGAGGCCTGCCGCACGGTCACACCCACGGAAGCCTCCTTTTTATATCACGCTATTTGCCGGCTCACGCCTTGGAGCTCAGGATCTCATTGATCTGGCTTACCAGAGTGTCGCAGTCAATGCCGTGCACCATGCAGGCCTCCTCCAGGGACTCGCCCTGAGAAGCCGGGCAGCCCAGACAGTGCATGCCTGCTCTCATCAGAATCGGAGCGATGCTGTCATCCACCTGAATGAGATCGCCGATCAGCATATCTTTATCGATTGCCATGTGAATTACCTCCTTAAACGATACGTTTCGTACAATTTTCGCTATTATCATCCCCATCAGTTACCGTAAAATGTACCCCCGGGTTGTCTAGCACTTACAATATAATACCTTTCGGGGGATTTGGCAAGCCGCAAGCTGCAAATCCTTCATTTTTTTCAGTACAAATGCAATCTGAAAGGTGGCATCAGCGGTTCTGTATCGCCATAAAGTATTCTACCGTTTCCTCAGGGAGTATGCCCTCCGCCTGAGCCCTCAACGCCTTGATGTCATAGGCTGTTGGCACCTCGTAGAAATGCAGCGTGTCTCCAATGGCTTTTTCACGTTTTAAAAAACTGTGCTGCCTCAAATGGGTATCGAAATTCTCATAGCACTCGTCATCAATGATCCCAAGTTCATGAAGCCGTATCATGAGGATCCGCTTAGATATACCATACTTCTGTTTGACCATACTCAGCTCTTTGGCCGAAATCTTCGTACGCTTAGGTCCAAATTCCAGAACCGCCTGTTCCCTGGAAAATAAGATCCCCCTGGCGAAACGCTGCACCAACAGCTCCGTCTCCTCCTTATCCCCACCCTGGAGATAGAAATAGCCCACCTGCTGCAAAACGGAATAGCGGAAATCGTCCACAAAGTAATTGGGGTGATACAGCAAAAACGGTATCCGGGTCGAGACCTCATAACCGCCGATATCCAGACTGCCAAACTGCCGGGTGGAAGAAATCAGATACCACCCCTGGGACTCCAGAATCGAACAGACACTGGAAATCGGATTAATCCCAACTCCCCACTTTGCCCTGATCCCTCCAATAAACTCCTCAATCTGCGCATGCTGATCCGCCCGCAGCTTTTGGGGCACCGGAATTTCAAAGGCGGATCGGATTCCCAGGGCATGATCAATCTCCAAATGCCGCTCCATCTCGACCTGAATAAACGCATACAGCTCCTGCTGACGGGATGGAATCAGATTCAAATCCTGAAAAATTCTCAGTTCAAAGTCTACCCAATCCTGCTTGTAAAAAAAAGCGGGGATGGTGCCCAGTTCTTTGGCCAGAACATTGATCGTAGCCTCGGCGGGAACGGTTTTACCCGTCTCATAGTATGATAAGGCGGCTCTGGAAATGGGGACCGAATTGGCGCTCAACGCATCCGCAAGCTGTTGCAGTGACAGACAGTTGGCCAATCTCATCAATTTTATCCTGTTTCCATTACATACCATAGCTTCTATCCCCTTTATCTGTTCCTGAACTACACGGCTGTTCTTATTGTAATGGAAAATAGAAGTCAATTCAATAGTTCCCGGCATATCCGCAGCAATCATTCGCCTTTTATCCTTTCCATAACCGTGGTTACATGGGGAAGGGTAAAGTTCTCCCGCATACCGTATGATACGCGGTCCAGTTCTTTAATGTCGGCCTGTTCCAGCTTTAAGCCGGCCGCCAGTATCGAATCCTCAAAGTCCTCCCACGTATTGGCCCCGGCCACGACGCAGCTCACCTCGGGATGTGTCAGAACCCAGGCTGTGGCAATTTGCGCCATGGACACCCCATATTTCCGGCTCATTTTCTGGACAGACGCCACTACCTCCACCACCTGTCCCCGGAACAGATGTGGGTAATACTCCCGGTAAAGCGGCGACCGGGCCCAGAAGGACTGGGGCGGCATCGGTTGACCAGGCACGTATCGTCCGCCCAGCAGGCCGCTGGCCAGTGCTCCGTAGGCCATAATGCCCACGCCATAGTGAGCCGCCATTGGGAAGGTCTCTTCCTCCAACGTCCGGTTCAGCAGATTGTACGGATTCTGCATTGCGATCAGCGGCTGGGCATTGATGCGGTGCTGGGCGTCCAGCGCCGTCACTACCTGCCACGCATCGTAGTTACAGACCCCCACATAGCGGATCTTTCCCTGCTGGCAGAGCGTTTCCATGGCCCGCATAGTCTCCTCAGGCGGCGTGGTGGGATCCGGCTGATGCAGCAGATATACGTCGATATGGTCTGTTTTCAGCCGCCTCAGGGAATTGTCGATCTCCCGCAGAATATGATACCGGGATCCCCCGTACCCGTTGGGCCCCTGATCGTCCTTTTTCACCCAGCTTCCCACCTTGGACGTGATAACCGCCTTGTCCCGTCTGCCCTCCAGCGCCTTCCCCAGAGCGATCTCCGACTTCTCGTTGTCCGCGATGGTATAAATATTGGCGCAGTCAATAAAGTTGATACCATTTTCAATCGCCTGCGTGATGACGTTCACCGCATCCTCCAGAGGGGGAGTCCCCCGGAATCCGCAGCCGAAAGCGATCTGCGACACCTTTAATCCGCTGTTTCCCAACGGCACATATTTTCCCTGATATTCCATCTCTTACCTCCTAGAAAATCCCTCGAACCTCCAAACTCAGCTCATCACCCAGTTCGGGAACGCAGTCACCAGACCCGGGAAGAAAATCAGCAGAATCACCAGCGCCACAAGCGCCAGTGTGAACGGCGTCAGTTCCTTTATCACCTTCAGTGGACTTTCCTCCGCAATACCGGCGGTAATGTAAATCAGACTCCCCACCGGCGGCGTGATCAGCCCCATCATGGTTACCAGCATAGCCAATACACCGAACTGGATCGGGTCAATTCCCACCGTGCGGATAATTGGCACCATAGTGGGAATGATCACCATCTGAATCACATTAACCTCCAGAATACAGCCGAAAAACAGCAGAATCAGCATACAGATCATCAACACTACCGTCGGATTGGTGGTGAAACCGGTGATAAATTTTGCCAGAGCGGCCGCCATTCCCATAGAGCTGATAATCCATGTAAATACTCCCGCGCAGGATAAGATGCACAGCACCTTGGCCGCATTTTCCGCAGCGCGGCAGAGCGCCTGGATAAACTGTTTTAAATTTAACTCGCGGTAGATAAATGCGCTGATAATCACAGCGCAGCCCACCGCCAGCGCCCCAATTTCAACAACGGTGCCGATGCCCGCCACCAGGCAGAACACTACAATCACCGGAAGCAGAAACGCGAAGAATGATTCCCGGAACACCAGAAACGCGTATTTCCAACCGCGCCAGGCCGTTTTGGGATAATTGCGCTTCCAGGAAGTGATAAAGGATACGATCAGAAGAGCCACCCCCATCAGAAGCCCCGGCACCATGCCGCCCAGAAACAGGCGGTTGATGGATACGGACAGGTAAATCCCCATGAGTACCAGGCCGCCGGAAGGCGGAATAATCGGGCCGATGGTGGAGGACGAAGCGGTCACAGCCGCCGCATAGCCCCCGCTGTAGCCTTCCTTTTTCATGGCCGGGATCAACAGGGAACCGATGGCCGCGGTATCCGCCACCGCCGAGCCGGACACGCCCGCAAAAATCATGGAGGCCAGTATATTCAGATGGCTCAGGCTGCCCCTGATATGGCCAATGACAGCGGTGCCGAATTTGATCAGGCGGTTGCTCATGCCTCCGCCGTTCATGATTTCTCCCAGCAGGAAGTAAAACATGATGGCTGCAAAATTGTAGTTGCTAAGCCCTGACAGCAGACCCTGCCCGATCACAGCCACCGGTACGGTTCCCGGGAACAGGACCGCTATCCCTGCGGCGGCCAGCCCCAAAGCCAGAAAGACCGGAAAGCGCAGCAGTAAGAACAGAAACATAATGCCGAACAGGATCAAAACCTTTGTGATCATGGCTTTACCTCCCTCTTTGTGTTGAGCTGTTCCGCCAGCTTCAGGGCGGCGCAGACGGAAAACAGCACGCCGCAGAATACCAGCGGATAATACCGGAAGCCCTCGTCGATTCCGATAATTGAAAGGGTATATCCCTTATTAACCCCGATGGTGATCCAGCCTGTCCGGACCAGCGCAATCCCCATAACGATCCCCATCAGGTTGATAAACAGGTCCATTCCATATAGTATCGTTTGAGGCAGATAGACATTCAGTACGTCCATTCTGATATGCCCTTCCTTCAGCCACATCCACGGAACCCCTGCCGCAGCCATCCAGGACAGAATATAGATCGATACCTCTTCGATCCAGATGATGGTCACATCCACAAAATACCGGGTCACAACCTGCAGCACAGCCAATACCGTAAGGCTGAACAGACCCATTGCAATGACAGACATCAGTGCTTTCGCAATTTTGGTTTCTACCCTCTCAACCATCATAACCTCCCTGTTACTTTAACCCCTTGATCTGTTCATAAAGTCCGGCTCTGAAGAGTTCCCCGTCAAATTTTGCCGCAATTTCCTCTGCCGACTTCACAAATGCCTCACGGTCCACCTCAATGTAGGTCACGCCCTCTTCCTGGAATTTTCTCAGACATTCCTCATAGGTGGTGTTCCACAGGGTGTCCGAGGCCTCCTTGAACGTTTCTTCCAGAGACTGGGTCAGCCAGCCCTGCTGCTGTTCGGTCAGCTTGTTCCAGCTGATATCCGACATCCAAATCACCATGTCCGAGTAAATATAATCCAGATTCATATAATACTTCTGCACCTCGGAAAAGCTGGAGGTATAGGAGTTCACCAGATCATTGTCCTGCCCGTCCACCATACCGGTCTGAAGGGCCTGGAACAGTTCGCCGCCACTGACCACCATGGGATTAGCCCCCCATGCTGTAAGCATTTTGGTAATTGCAGGGGACTCCGGAGTGCGGATCTTCATATTCTTAAGGTCGGCCGGAACTTTCACCGGAGTATTGGTAGTCGTCAGGGACCGGGGCGCCTGATCGCTGATGGGCCCCATGTACTTGAGACCGTTGGCAGCCTCCACCTTTGCCACCATCTCCTTTAAAATATCCGATTCCAGGAATTTATGGTAATGGTCCAGGTCCTCGAACAGGAACGGCACTACGCACACGCTGAAATCCGTGCCCTCTTTCAGCACCGTAGCCGTATCAAAGCCGGTCAAAAAGAAATCCAGGGTTCCCTGTTCCATCTGCGAGTAGTGGGCCGCCGTATTTCCCAATACGCCTCCAGCCAGCACCTCTATGGTCATTTTGCCGCCGGAAACAGCCTCCAGCTTGTCCGCCCACAGCTCCGCCGTGTTGGGTTGTACCGTGCCTGCCGGGGCGGGAACTCCCAGTTTTAAGACCAGCACGTCTTCCTGCTGTTGGGCGGCCTGTGATGACGCTGAAGTCTGCGTTTCCCCTGATGATCCCGCCGTAGACGCTCCGTTATCCGCCTTTCCCCCACAACCTGCAGTGAGAATCATTGTCGCCATTGCCAATGCCGCTAACCTCTTTACTTTTTTCATCTTTACCTCTCCTTTTTATAAGAAATCTATTTTGTGACTGATCCGTCTGATTCTGAGAGCAGCTCGGCTGCAATCCGGGCTGCCTCACAGCCGGTTCTCACCAGTTCCTCCCTCGTGAATCTCCCGATTCCCGGCGTAAGGATCACATTTCTAAGCGTTCGTAAGGGATTTTCCCCCTCGATAACGGTTCGCTCTAACGTATCCAGAGCGGCGGCCTCGATCCGTTTTTCCTTCAGTGCGGTATAAAGCGCTTCCGTATCCACCAGTCTGCCGTCCCCCATACTGATCAGCACCGCAGTACGTTTCATCCATCCGATCAGATCTCCGCCCACAATACAGTTTCCCGCTTGGCCGTATGATAGATGGACGCTTACAATATCCGCCTCACGGCACAGCGTTTCCAGCTCTGCCTCAGGATATGGAGCCGCCCCCGCTTTTTCCGGGTCTGGCCGCCATACCTGTACCCGGCAGCCCATAGCCCCCATCATCTGCGCCAGCTCTCTGCCGCCGTTTTCAAGCCCCAGAATCCCGATAGTCGAACCCATTACAGAGGAAGCTGCATGCCGGACCCACTGTCCTTCCATCACCTGCTGGTGATGGCGGATTACCTTGCGCCTGAGAGCCAGGATCAGGGACAACGCCATTTCCCCCATCTCTGTTCCCCCATCTTCCGGTACGGCCGCAAGCCGGATTCCAAGATTTAACGCCCTCAGCAGATCCCCTTCCTGCCAGCTGCCGGTTCTCCGCACAACAACCTTTACTCCCGCTTCAGAGCAGTCTTCCAGCAACACGTTCATTTCGTCGCCGTCCACAATCAGCGCATCGACGCCGGCAAGGTCAATGCTTCCTCCGCCAACTGCTCCCGGCGTCCATATGTATCGGCAGCCCAGACCTTCTGCAAAGCGCCGGACCTGTTCCTGGACCGCCCGCGTATCCGGATTGTCTTCACCCGCAATGGAACGTATCTCCCTATGCTCCATACCTGGCCTGCTCCTTCAAAACAGCTTCCAGTGTTTCCGTGCCGTAGGCCACACGCGCTTCATAATCCATTGGACACATGCGGTAGTATGCCTTTCTCCCCATCTGGATCTGGAGGGCCGGTTTAGACAGAATCATATCGATATAATGGCGGAGCGTCTCCTCAAATGCCTCCTCTTCGGCCACGCAGGTGATTAGTCCATAGGTCAAAGCCTCCTCGGTTCCAAACAGTTCTCCCCCGTAAAAGGCCGGAAGCAGACGCTTTTTGGGGATCACGTCGATTGTGTTGATCATAACCATCACCGGAAAACCGCCGTGCAGAATCTCCGGAAAACCGAATCTGACTCCTTTTCTGGCAATGGCGATATCGGACGAGGCTAAAAGATCGTTTCCTCCTGCCACGCAGTCCCCCTCCACCGCCGCAATTACCGGCGTACGGATCTCCATCAGCTTTCTCTGCATATCCCGGATCGCCTGAGAATACCGGTCCTTCTCCTCCTTGGAGCTGCCGGCGTCCACCCGTCCCCCGGAACAGAAATGCTGCTTGTTCCCCCGAAGCACCACGATTCGGATATCCGCCTCCTGATCCGCCCGTTCCAGCGCCTGCCCAATCATCTGCATCGCCTCACGGTTGATCCGGTTTTCATCCTCCGGCCGGTTCAGACGGATCTGCATAACGTGATCCCTCACCGTTACCTCCACTGGTTTTTTTGTTTCCATCACCGCACACCTCCATGTTTGCTATTGATAAGTCCATGATATACACTTATTCTCCTCTTGTCAATATGTAATTTTACATATTTTATTTTTCTGTAAAGTCCCCCTGTCTCATTTTTACATTTTATCTATTATTTGTTTGTTTATATTCACTTATTCGGTTTATTTCCGCCTTTATTTTAACAAAATTTTATTTTTCATCTTTCTTTTATTGACATTTTTATTTTATTTGTTTATCATCAGGTTATAACCCATTTTATTAACCACTGTCAAAAAGGAGGATGTTCTGATGGAACAAACCACATTAAAACAACTTTTGGAAAAGGGCCCCGTGCTGGCTCCTTGTGTTTATGACTGTCTCTCGGCCAGGATTACGGAGCGCGCCGGTTTTCAGGCCATGTGTCTGAGCGGCGGAGAGCTGGCCGCAAGCTATTGCGGGCTGCCGGACATCGGTCTGGTCTCCCTGCAGGAGCTGGCCGACGCCGTTAGCCGAATCTCCGCCTCCTGCTCCCTTCCCATGATTGTGGACATCGATACCGGTTTTGGAAATGAATTGAACGTTATCCACACCTGTCGGAAAATCGCAAAAGCCGGCGCTATGGCCGTTCACATGGAGGATCAGACCTTTCCCAAACGCTGCGGTCATCTCCAGGGCAAAGAGGTGATCCCTCTGGAGGATTATCTCGGGAAAATCAGGGCCGCGGCTTACGCGCTCAAGGACACCGACTGTCTTCTCATCGCCAGAACCGATGCCTACAATATACTTGGCAAGGAGGCCGCTATCGAACGCGCCACCGCTTCCGTGGAGGCCGGAGCTCATATTACGCTGGTGGAAGGGACGGAAACCCTGGAATCCATTGAGGAAATCGGCCGCAGGGTACCCGGGTGGAAAATGTTCGGAATGGCTTCAGCCGGAGCCAGCCCCAAGGTCACATACAAACAGCTTGTGGACTGGGGCTACAACCTGATCACAGTTCACTGCGCGCAGTGGGGGGCCATCAAGGGCATGGAGGAATTTTCCAGGACCTGTCTGGAAACCGGAAGCGATATCTTCATCACGGAGATGGACGGCGTAGACAACCGCCCCATCGCATTATTCAACATGTTCGGTTTACAGGAATGGATGGAACTTGGCCGGAGATTCAGCCCTAAAATCAATGCCGCCAAGGAATTTGAGACAAAGTCATAAGGAGGCCCCATGATACGTAAATACGCTGATTTGCTGAAGGAACAAAAAACCGCACCATTTGACGGCACCGGTGAAATCATGGTGCGCAGCCTGCTAAACGGCCCCGATGAGCTCTACCGCAAAGGCCGGGTGTTCGCCCACACCACCGTCTATCCCGGCTCTACCATCGGATATCATGTACACACAGGCGAGTCGGAAACCTATTATATTCTGAAAGGAACCGCACGTTACAACGACAACGGGACCATCACCACGCTGTCCCCGGGCGATGTAGCCCACACGCCTCCCGGAGAAGGCCACGGCATCGAGGCCGCAGGCCCGGAGCCGGTTGAAATGATCGCGCTTATTTTATACAGTTAAATGTCAAATTTCTTCATCCCGGGCCTCTCGCGCCCGGGAATCTATTCTTAATTTTCCAGCTATCTACAGGTTCTTACATTTTTTTCATATAACCCCCAATTATCACCGTTAGTTAAAAAATATTATCAGTTAAAGCCCTTGACGTGTATACAATGTGCATAATATAATAAATGTTGCAAAAGCAACAGCAATTATCCGCAGCTTATAGTACACTGTCAGCGTGACAACCGAATGGCGGCAGCAGGTATTGGAGACAATACGTTTTACAGGAGGGAAAAATCTATGAGAACAGAATGGAACACATTTAACAGCGGCGTATGGGAACGCGAAATTAATGTGCGCGATTTTATTCAGAAAAACTATACGCCCTATGACGGCGACGACACATTTCTGGAAGGTCCCACCGAGAATACAACAGCCCTCTGGGCGCAGGTGATGGAACTGTCCGCCAAGGAGCTGGCGGCCGGCGGCGTGCTGGACATGGACACCAAGATCATTTCCACCATCACCTCTCACGGACCCGGATATTTAGATAAGGAAAAAGAAACCATCGTGGGCTTTCAGACCGACAAGCCCTTCAAGCGGGCCCTTCAGCCCTACGGCGGCATCCGCATGGCGGTGAAGGCCTGCCAGGACAACGGCTATGAGGTGGACCCGGAGATCGTGGAGTTTTTCACCAAGCACCGGAAAACCCACAATGCCGGCGTGTTTGACGCCTATACCCCCGAGATGCGCGCATGCCGCTCCAGCCACATTATCACCGGGCTGCCGGACGCTTACGGCCGCGGACGGATCATCGGCGATTACCGCCGCATCGCGCTCTACGGGGTGGACGCCCTGATCGCGGAGAAGAAGGAGGAGAAGGACTCCACCCGCACCATCATGTACTCCGACGTCATCCGGGAGCGGGAGGAGCTGTCCGAGCAGATCCGGGCCCTGGAGGATTTGAAGGAATTGGGACGGATTTACGGCTACGACCTCTCCCGTCCGGCAAAGGACGTGAAGGAGGCCATCCAGTGGACCTACTTCGGCTACCTGGCCGCGGTCAAGGAGCAGAACGGCGCGGCCATGTCCCTGGGGCGCACCTCCACCTTCATCGACATTTACGCGGAGCGCGACTTAAAGGCCGGAACCTACACGGAGCGGCAGATTCAGGAGTTTGTGGATCATTTCATTATGAAGCTGCGCCTGATCAAGTTTGCCAGAACCCCCGAATACAACGAGCTGTTCTCCGGCGACCCCACCTGGGTGACCGAGTCCATCGGCGGCGTGGGCATCGACGGGCGGCACATGGTGACGAAAATGTCCTACCGCTACCTGCACACCTTAAAGAACCTTGGCACCGCCCCGGAACCGAACCTAACCGTGCTCTGGTCCACCAGACTACCCATGAATTTCAAGCGCTTCTGCGCTAAGACCTCCATCGAGTCCTCCTCCATCCAGTATGAGAACGACGACCTGATGCGGGTGACCCACGGCGACGATTACGCCATCGCCTGCTGCGTTTCCAGTATGCGGGTAGGCAAGGAAATGCAGTTCTTCGGCGCCAGAGCCAACCTGGCCAAGTGCCTGCTCTACGCCATCAACGGCGGCGTGGACGAGATCAGCGGCAAGCAGGTGGGCCCCAAGTTCCGCCCCATCACCTCCGAGTATCTGGATTACGACGAGGTAATGGACCGGTACAAGGATATGATGAAGTGGCTGGCAAAGGTTTACGTGAACGCCCTGAACATTATCCATTACAACCATGACAAATACAGCTATGAGCGCCTTCAGATGGCTCTGCACGACAAGAAGGTGACCCGCTGGTTCGCAACCGGCATCGCCGGCCTGTCCGTGGTGGCCGACTCCTTATCCGCCATCAAGTACGCCAAGGTGAAGCCCATCCGCAATGAGAAGGGCGTGGCCGTGGATTATGATGTGGAGGGCGATTTCCCGAAATATGGGAATAACGACGACCGCGTGGATCAGATCGCGGCGGAGCTGGTGCACACCTTCATGAGCTTTATCAAGGGCAACCACACCTACCGCGGCGGAATCCCCACCACTTCGATTCTGACCATCACCTCCAACGTGGTGTACGGAAAGAACACGGGCGCAACGCCGGACGGCCGTAAGGCGGGTCAGCCCTTCGCGCCGGGTGCCAACCCCATGCACCACCGGGATACCCACGGCGCGGTGGCTTCCCTGGCCTCCGTGGCCAAGCTGCCCTTCCGGGATGCCCAGGACGGCATCTCCAATACCTTCTCCATCATCCCGGGCGCTCTGGGCAAAGACGACCAGGTTTTCATGGGCGACCTGGAGGTGGAGCTGGACGGCTGCACTTCCTGCGGCATGGGTGGCAACCTGTTCGAGGGCCTGGACGCGGAAGCGGACAACGAGGACGCCTGATGTGAGGCGGCCCGGGCCGAAACAAACCCTTTAACCATGGACATTACAAGAAAGAGAGGACTTCAATATGGTAAAAGCAAGTGATTCACAGATCGATAACCTGGTAGCGCTTTTGGACGGCTACGCCCAGGAGGGCGGCCACCACTTAAACGTCAACGTATTCAGCAAGGAAACCCTGCTGGACGCCCAAGCTCACCCGGAGAAATATCCCCAGCTGACCGTGCGCGTTTCCGGCTACGCCGTAAACTTTAACAAGCTGACCAAGGATCAGCAGGACGAGGTCATTTCCAGAACGTTCCACGGGGAAATCTAAACGGTTTCGATTCGGTATTGTTTTGAGTCCGGGGGCGCGCTGCCTCCGGACTTGTGCATGAGCCGCAGATACACGGCAGGCCGCGGTGGGAGCAATCCGCCGCCGGTGTGGGCAGCGGGCGCTGCCAGAACCGCGGCAGACCCGCAGGCGCAAAAAGAGGAGGCTTTTTATGATCGGACGTGTTCATTCTATCGAAAGTTTTGGCACCGTGGACGGCCCTGGCATCCGCATGGTGATCTTTCTGAGCGGCTGTCCCATGCGCTGCCTGTACTGCCACAATCCCGACACCTGGGATCCCAAGGGCGGGACTCCCATGACGGTGGAACAGCTCTTAAACCAGTACGACAACGCCCGGCATTTCTACCGGAAGGGCGGAATCACGGTCAGCGGTGGGGAACCGCTGACGCAGATCGGCTTCGTGACGGAGCTGTTCGAGGCGGCTAAAAAGCGGGGCATCCACACCTGCCTGGACACCTCCGGCGTCACCTTCCGCCCGGACTCCGCCGGCGTGAGGGAGAAATTCGACCGGCTGGCGGCGGTAACCGACCTGGTGCTTTTGGATATCAAGCACATCGATCCCCAGGAGCACTTAAAGCTGTGCGGACAGCCTCAGGACAACATCCTGGCGTTTGCCCGCTATCTGGAACAGAAGCAGATTCCGGTCTGGGTCCGCCATGTGGTGGTACCGGGAATTACGGACCGCGAAGATTACCTCCACCGCCTCGGGCTGTATCTGGGGACGCTCAAAAACATCAAAGCCCTGGATGTCCTGCCCTACCACGACATGGGGAAAACCAAGTATCAATCCCTGGGAATCCCTTATCCGCTGGAGGATACCAGTCCCCTTCCGCCCGCCGAAGCGGCCAAAGCCCGGCAGATCATTCTCAGGGGCATGAGGGAGAGCCGGAATTGCTCATAATTTTAAACATTGCACCCTGCATTTTCCTCTTGAATATTTATAGAATATAGTATAAAATATAAGAACAATGTACAAAGGGCCTGTCCGGACTCCACTGTTGTGAGAATATTCCCGGAGATGCTCATAATATTAAGGAGGTAATTCCAATGGCATACGTTATCAATGATTCTTGTGTTAGCTGCGGAAGCTGCGCAGCAGAATGTCCCGTAGGCGCTATTTCCGAGGGCGATAGCCAGTACGTTATCGACGCTGATACCTGCATCGATTGCGGTACTTGCGCTGGCACCTGCCCCACCGGAGCTATCAGCGAGGGCTAATAGGCTACATAAGAGCCTCTTCCTGAGGGAAGGGGCTCTTTTCATACGGATAAACAATTCCGCGGCCACGGCTGCCCCCGCTCTTCCGGCGGCGGCGCGGTCTTTGCGGAGCTTTTTTAATAGATCGGAAGTAACGGTTCAATCGGTCTGTGCACTGGCTGCGCTGACTGTACGAAACCTTAAGCTTACAGGCAAAAATCCCATCGGCAAAGTCGATTTTAAATGGATTTTTGCCCGTAACTGTGAAGGGAACCGAACAGTTACAATCGGAAATCGAATCGGAGGATATGCTATTATGAAAAAGCCACTTATCGCGATCACGCCCTCGCACAACACGGAAAATGACGACATCAGCATGCGTCCCACCTATCTGCGGGCGGTTGCCGCAGCCGGGGGACTGCCCGTCGTGCTGCCCCTGGAAGGTTCTGAGGAGGATATTGCCCAGTACGCGGAAACCTGCGACGGCTTCCTGTTCTCCGGCGGCCCGGACCTGCACCCCTTCCTGTTCGGGGAGGATACGCATCAGAACTGCGGAAATGTGTCAGCTGCCAGGGACAATATGGAACAGAAGCTGTTTCACCAGGTCTTTAAGGCCGGAAAACCGATTCTGGGCATCTGTCGCGGCATCCAGGAGATCAATGTGTTCCTGGGCGGCGATATCTATCAGGATCTGCCCAGCCAGTATGAAGCCGCGTTTCCCATCGCTCACCGCCAGCCCTATTACTACACCACCACCAGCCATCTGGTGGACATCGTGCCGGGTACCCGCATGGCCGAAATTGCGGGCGGCAAGGCGCAGATCGCGGTGAACAGCATGCATCACCAGGCCGTGCGTTCCCTGGCCCCCGGCCTGACCGTATCCGCCGTAGCCAGGGACGGCCTGACCGAAGCTGTGGAGATGCAGGACTATCCCTATCTTATGGCGGTACAGTGGCATCCGGAGTATCTCTTCGACAAGGACGAGGCCGCGGGCAGACTGTTTGCCAGCTTTGTGGACGCCTGCCGGGTAAAATAAAAGAAAAACCAAAAATGGGTCGCAGGCTGCGCCGGCGGTCCAATCCATTCAATAACGGGGCCGCCCGGCGTCATTTGCCGGGCGGCCCCACTTCTATGTTCATTTCAAACGGACTTTTATTTCAGATCAATGATTTCTCCCGCCATCCCGGCGAACTCCTCTGCTGTCATGGTATTGTCAAAGGAAATCATCGTGTAGAACACGCCGCCGTCCTCCCAGTACACGGTCTGGCTCTTGGTGCGCTCCACCTCGGGACTTCCGTAGCCGATGTTAAGCTTTCCGGCATCCGCCAGCGCCTGCTCCTCCTCGGATACCTGGTAATCCGGCGGCACAAACAGATTTTCCGTGACGGAAAAATACAGCGTGGTTTCCCCGTGGGTGAAGGTTGAGTCCCCGGCGAGCGGCGTGTCGCTGAGCCTGGAGGGGGCCGCGATCAGCTGGATGTCCGCCATACCTCCCTTTTTGTAATTTACCGATATGTCGCGGACGCTCTCCACGGTATTTCCGTCCGCATCCCTGGATTCCTGCCCCCCTGGCAGCGCCGAGGAGAATCCGTAGCCGTTGGTAAATGTCTCCGGTATCTTGGCTTCAAATCCGATTTCCTGTTCCACATCCGCAACCTGGCTGTACTGATACACCGCATCGTTCCAGTTGCTGTGCGAGGCGATCCCGACGATTTTCCCCGCCGCTACCGCTGTAATGGTTCCGAACACACACACGGCCGCAGCAACGACCACAATCTTTTTTGCACTCCATTTTCTCATCCTGTTTTCCTCCTCTATTTTCCGATGCACGGATCCGATCATCCTGCGGGAGTCCTGAGAGGACACCCTGACCGTTTCCGCCCGACGGGTCAGGGCCCGACGGATCCGCTCGTCCGTTCCCTCCCCGCTCCTGTTCCGGTTCGGTAAGTTCTGTTTCATAAGGCTGCCTCCTCTCCCAGCATCCGCTGTTCGCTTTCCAGCACCTGTTTTAATTGGTTTCTCGCTGTATACAGTCTTGATTTTAAAGTTCCTTCCAGACAGCCCATCACCGAGGCGATCTCCCTGGTGGACATGCCGTTAAAATAGTACAGAACCACCGCGGTCCTCTGCTTGGCCGGAAGCCGCCCAATGGCCTCGTACAATTCCTTGTCCCTGGCATTTTTCATCACTTCCTCCGGTACAGAAGCGCCCGACGGGGTATTTTCCCCGAAGACCTCCTCCACCGGCTGCTCTTTTTTATTTCTGCGGCATACACGCCACGCCTCACGGGTCAGGGTTTTGTAGAGCCACCGCTCAAAATACTGCGGCTCCCGAATTCGCCTGCGGTTCAAATATACCTGTATAAAGGTCTCCTGCACAATATCCTCGCTGTCTGCATAGCTTCCGGAAATGAGATATGCCATGCGGAGAGTTTTGGGATAATAAGACTCCATCAGGAGGTCAAACGCCTCCCGGTCGTCCGCAATCATCCGGCGGACCAGTTGTTCGTCCCCGCGCTTCTCCTTCACAGTCAATCCTCCTTTCCGTCCGGCGGCCCGGAGCAAATCGCCCGCCCCGGCCGCGCCGTTTTCGGTGCACCTGTTATATAGAGGCGGTCAATGAGAAAATGGTTCATTTTCATTTAAAATTATTTTCTTCAATGTGTCAAGGGCGCACCGACTCCCCTGCCTAATCATTGTAACGTCAGTGGTCCAAGCAAAAAAGAGAATGAAAATGATGAAGCTGAATAAAACCGTGAAATACGGCAAAAACGGCGCCCGGACTTATATGTCCTGAGCACCGTTTTTGCCGTGCTATTGATCGGAACCGGTTTCTCCGCCTTACTCTGCCTCCAGCACCGCGGCCTTCATCTCCCGCACGTACCGGCTCACCGGCTCCACGCAGTCCGCGCCGTACTTTGCCACCAGCTTCACAATGGCGCTGCCCACGATCACGCCGTCCGCGGCCGCGGCCATGCGCCGGGCCTGATCCGGGGTGGAGATTCCGAAACCGACGGCGCAGGGGACATTGTTCGCCTCCTTGACCATTTTCACCATGGCGCCTACGTCGGTGGTGATCTCGCTTCTCACGCCGGTGACGCCCAGGCTGGACACGCAGTAGACAAACCCTTCCGTCTCCCGGGCGATGGCCTTCACGCGCTGGCTGGAGGTGGGGGCCGCCAGGTAGATCAGGGTCATGCCGTGGGCCTTGCAGGCAGGCAGCAGCTCCTCCCGCTCCTCAAAGGGCATATCCGGCACGATCAGGGCGTCCACGCCGGCTTCCACCGCACGTTCCATGAACCGGTCCGCGCCGTAGACGAACACCGGGTTGATGTAGGTCATGAAAGCCAGCGGCACGTCCGTCTTTGTCCGAACCCGCTTTACCATGTCGAAAATCTTGTCCGTGGTGGTTCCGGCGTCCAGGGCCCGCTGGTCCGCCTCCTGGATCACGATGCCCTCCGCCACCGGGTCGGAGAAGGGAATTCCGATCTCGATGAGGTCCGCCCCGGCCTCCGCCATTGCCACGATCAGCCGCTCCGTCACGTCCAGGTTCGGATCGCCAGCGGTCACAAACGGGATAAACGCCTTATTTTGAAATACTTCCTGCACTCTATTCATAGATCTCAACCCCCCTGTATCTGGCGATGGCCGCCACATCCTTGTCCCCTCTTCCCGAGAGATTCACCACAATGATCTGATCCGCTTTGAGGGACGGAGCAATTTTGCGGGCGTAGGCCACGGCGTGGGCGCTCTCCACCGCCGGAATGATCCCTTCCATCCGGGAGAGGTACTCGAAAGAGTCCACCGCCTCGCCGTCCGTCACCGGCACATAGGTTGCCCGGCCCATGTCGTGGAGCCAGGCGTGTTCCGGCCCGATTCCCGGGTAATCCAAACCCGCGGAGATGGAGTATACCGGCGCGATCTGCCCATACTCGTCCTGGCAGAAATAGGATTTCATTCCGTGGAAAATGCCCTCGCTGCCCGTGGCGATGGTGGCCGCCGTCCGGTCCGTGTCCACGCCGCGCCCGGCCGCCTCGCAGCCCACCAGCCGCACGCTCTCATCCTGGATAAACTCGTAAAATGCGCCCATGGCGTTGCTGCCGCCGCCCACGCAGGCGATCACCATATCCGGCAGTCTGCCTTCCTTTTCCCGCAGCTGTTCCTTGATCTCACGGCTGATCACGCTTTGGAAATCCCGCACCATCGTCGGGAAGGGGTGGGGGCCCATGACGGAGCCGATCACGTAGTGGGTGTCGGAAATGCGGCTGGTCCACTCCCGCAGCGTCTCATTTACCGCGTCCTTGAGGGTCTGGGTGCCGCTGGTCACAGGGTGCACCTTCGCACCCAGAAGCTCCATGCGGTACACATTTAACGCCTGACGGTCCGTGTCCTCCTTGCCCATGAATACCTCGCACTCCAGGCCCAGAAGGGCCGCCGCAGTGGCCGTGGCCACACCGTGCTGGCCCGCCCCCGTCTCCGCGATCACCCGGGTCTTGCCCATTTTTTTGGCAAGGAGCACCTGGCCGATGGCGTTGTTGATCTTGTGGGAACCGGTGTGGTTTAAATCCTCGCGTTTTAAGTAGATTTTCGCGCCGCCCAGGTCCTTTGTCATTTTCTCCGCGAAATACAAGCGCGACGGGCGGCCGCAGTATTCCTTTAAAAGCTGATCCAACTCTGAAATAAACTGCGGATCGTTTTTATAGTGCTCGTAGGCTTCTTCCAGCTCGGCCACAGCGCTCATCAGCGTTTCCGGTATGAACTGCCCGCCGTGAATTCCAAATTTTCCCTTTGACATGTGAATACTCCTTTGGTTTTGTGATGATTGATTGGTGGTGGATGTGTGGGAACGTTTGAGGGACGGCGGGGGCTATCCGCCGGACTGCTTCCCGCACCGCCGCACCGCCTCCACCATGCGGCGGATCTTTTCCGGGTCCTTGCGGCCTTCCGTCTCCGCCGCGCTGCTGACATCCAGGCAGTAGGGGCGGCAGTTTTGGGCCTCGTGTACATTTTCCAGGGAAATGCCTCCGGCCAGAAAAAATGGTTTTTGAAGCGGCGGGATCAGGTTCCAGTCAAATACCCGGCCGCTGCCGCCGTACTGACCCTTTGTGTAGGTGTCCAGCAGCAGGTATTCGCAGGACAGCTGTTCCGCCCTGAGAATGCCGTCGCCGTTACGCACCCGCACGGCCTTGATCACCGGTGCCGCGGTCTGACGCTTTAATTCCCGGATGTAGTCCTCGTCCTCGTCCCCATGGAGCTGGATGATCTGAATCGTGCCAACGTCCGTCAGCCGCACGATCTCGCTCACGGGAGCGTTTACGAACACCCCCACGGCCTGTATCCGCGGGTCCAGCGCCCGCTTCAGGGATGCCGCCCAGGTGGCCCCAACCTGCCGCCTGCTCTGTGCAAAGACGAACCCGATGTAATCCGGCCTGACCCGGTTGACCGCCTCCACATCCCCAATGCGGCTGAGGCCGCAAATTTTGATGCGGCAGCCCTTGTTGGCATCGTTCATGAAAATCCCTCTCCATTCTATGTGGGAAGCGGCCGTTTCCTCCGCCGCTCCGCCTTCTTCCGAAACTCCGCTTTCTTCCTATAAAATACAGCCCCGGCGCAGTTCGTTTAACGCGGCCGTCCGATCCTTCGCCCGCATGAGCGTTTCTCCGATCAGCACCGCGTCCACTCTGGCCTCGGACAGCCGCCGGATATCCTCCGCCGTCCGGATCCCGCTCTCCGCCACAAATATAGTCTCCGGCGGCACCAGCCGTCTCAGGCGCAGGGCGTTGGAAAAGTCCACCTCAAAAGTTTTCAGATTCCGGTTATTGATTCCGATGATTTCAGCCCCGACTTCCGCCGCCATCGCCACTTCCCCGTCGTCGTGGGCTTCCACCAGCGCGGCCAGCCCCAGCTCGCGGCAAAGACCGTGGTAGCGCCTCAGCTTATCTTCCTTTAGCAGGGAGCAGATGAGCAGCACCGCAGACGCGCCCAGAAGCTTTGCGTCGTAAATCTGGTACTCGTCGACTACAAAATCCTTGCGCAGCAGGGGAAGCCTTACCTGGCGGTGGATTTCCTCCAGATACATGCTGCAGCCCTGAAAATACTCCGGTTCCGTCAGCACGGAAATGGCGTCGGCACCGGCCCGCTCGTAATCGGAGGCGATTTCCCTGTAATGAAATTCTTCCGCGATGACGCCCTTGGACGGAGAAGCCTTCTTGACCTCGCAAATGAAGGACATTCCGGGCTTTCGGAGAGCGGATTCGAAGGGATTGAAGGTGGAAGAATTTGGTAATGTCGACGGGACGGGGGACGGAGAAGCCTGCTCCGTCCGTGCCATCTCGAGCGCCATCTCCCTCACCCGCTCCAATGGCCGTTCCATCTTTTCCTGTTCCACCCGTCTTCGGGTGGACGCTGCGATCTGTTCCAGAATCATGACGCCTTCACTGCCCCTTTCTCACCCGTTGTGGCTTCCTTGGTAGCTTTTACGAATGCCACCATCTTCATCATGGCCGCGCCGGAATCGATCAGATCCTGGGCTGTTTTCACGCAGCCCGCGATGGTGCAGTCGTCGATCCCCAGGTACAGGCTCAGCGCTGCGTTGAGCACCGCCACGTCCCGCTTGGGCCCGGTCAGGCTGCCGGACAGGATTCCCCTTGTGATCTCTGCGTTCTCCTCCGGCGAGCCGCCCAGCAGATCCTTTAATTCGCACCGCTTCAGGCCGAACTGTTCCGGCGCAATCTCGTAAGCGGTCAGCTGCCCGAAACGGATCTCGCACACATGGGTGGGGCCGGTGATCGTGGCCTCGTCCAGCCCGTCGCCTCCGCAGACCACCATCCCCCGGTTTACGCCCAGATTGGCCAGAACCTGGGCCAGCGGCTCCACCAGAGCCGGGTCGTACACGCCCAGAAGCTGCATAGAGGCGTTTGCCGGATTCGCCAGGGGCCCCAGAATATTAAAAATACTTCGGATGCCGATCTCACGCCGCACCGGCGCCGCATACTTCATGGAGGCGTGATAGGCCGGGGCGAAGAGGAAACACATACCGGTGGCCTCCAGCACCTGCTCCGCCTGGTCCGCGCTGAGGCTTAGGCATGCCCCCAGCTTCTCCAGCACATCCGCCGCGCCGCTCTTGCTGGACACGCTGCGGTTTCCGTGTTTCGCCACCTTCACGCCGCCCGCTGCCGCGATAAACGCGCTGGTGGTGGAAATGTTAAAGGTCCCCACCTCGTCGCCGCCGGTTCCCACAATGTCCATTACCGGGAACGGCGGGTTCAGCCGCACCGCTTTTTCCCGCATCACCGTGGCGCAGGCGGTGATCTCGTCGATGGTCTCGCCCTTCATCCGCAGCGCCGTCAGAAACGCGGATATCTGGGCCTGGGTGGCGTCCCCGCTCATAATTTCGTCCATCACTTCCTTCGCTCCCTCGTAATCCAGGTTCTGTCCCTCTACCAACTGGTGAATTGCCTTCTGAATCATACTCGTGTCCTCCTCTATGCGATCTCAAGAAAATTTTCCAATATTTTACTTCCCTCCGGGGTCATAATCGACTCCGGGTGAAACTGCAGGCCGTACACCGGGTATTTCCGGTGGCGCACCGCCATAATCTCGCGGCCTTCTGCGTCCTCGGCCACCGCCTCCAGCTCCTCCGGCAGACTGGCCGGTTCCGCCACAAGGGAGTGGTACCGCGCCGCCAAAAATTCCTCCGCCAGCCCGTAAAACAGCGGGCATTCCCCGGCCGTGGAATTCAGGTCCGTCCTCTGAATCCGGCTCTGTTTCCCGTGCATCAGGCGCTCCGCCCTCACGATCCGGCCTCCGAAAGCCTCGCAGATTCCCTGGTGGCCCAGGCAGACGCCCAGGATGGGCAGCTCGCCCGCCAGCTCCCGCACCGCCTGTTCCAGGATTCCCGCGCTCCCCGGATACCCCGGACCGGGCGAGAGCACCAGGTGGTCCGGTTTCATGGCCCGGATCTCATGGACGGTCACCGCGTCGTTTCGCACCACCCGGATATCCGGCCGGATCTGTCCCAGCAGCTGGACTAAATTGTAGGAAAAACTGTCGTAATTATCGATTAACAGGATCATTCCTCGTTCACCTCGTTTCCTCTCAGAATGGCATTTATCACAGCGCCCGCCTTGTTGGCCGACTCCTCGTACTCCCGCTCCGGCACGCTGTCCGCCACTATACCGCCCCCGGCCTGCACCGTCACCTGACCGTCCCGGCTCACCGCCATGCGGATCGCGATGCAGGTATCCAGGTTGCCGGTGAAATCCAGGTATCCCAGGGCCCCGCCGTAGATGCCCCGGGGGGCTTCCTCCATCTCTTCAATGATCTCGCAGGCCCGGATTTTTGGTGCCCCGGACAGGGTTCCCGCCGGCAGCAGGGCCTCCACCGCAGAGCAGCCGTCGCAGTCCGGCCGGATGTCTCCCTCCACCTGGGAGCAGATGTGCATGATCCGGGAATACCGGTGGATCATCTGGTACTCCGTCACTTCCACGGTGCCGAACCGGGCGATCCGCCCGATATCGTTCCGGCCCAGGTCCACCAGCATATTGTGCTCAGCCAGCTCCTTCTCGTCGGCTAAAAGCTCCCGTTCCAGCTCCCGGTCCTCCTCCTCGGTCCCCCCTCTGGGCCGGGACCCGGCCACCGGAAAGGTGGTCAGCCGTCCGTCCTGCAGCCGCACCAGAGTTTCCGGGGAGGCGCTGATAATCTCCTGCCCGTCGATTCCCATAAACACCATGTAGGGCGACGGGTTGGTGGTCCGCAGCACCCGGTAAGCATTTAACAGGCTTCCCTCAAATGGACTGGTAAATTGCCTGGAGATCACCGCCTGGAAAATGTCGCCGTTTCGAATGTACTCCTTGGTTTTCTCTACCCTGCGGCAATATTCCTCTTTGGAAAAGCTGCTGGAAAAGCCCTTCGCCCTGCCCGGCCCGCTCTCCGGCAGCGGGCTTAAATCCCGGATCATACGCACGATGGCCTCAATCCGTCCGCAGGCCGTTCCGTACGCTCCCAGCAGCGTTTCCGGGGATTTATCCCTTGTCTCCATGTTGACCACCACCGATATTTTCTGCTTTAAGTGGTCGTAGGCGATCACTTCGTCAAACAGCATCAGGTCGAAATCCTGCTCCCTGCCTCTGCTGATGCTCAGGGTTGGCTCCGCGTAACCGATCATGGCGTATGCGAAATATCCCACAAAACCGCCGGTAAACGGCGGCATGCCCTTGATCCTTGGGGAACGCCTGGTCTTTAAAATCTCCCGCAGGATATCGTAGGGCCGTCCCGTTTCGGTCTCCGTCCGCGTGCCGTCCGCCCGTTCGGTGACGACCCGGCCGTTTTTTAAGGTGACCCGCAGCACCGGATCGCAGCCGAGGAACGAATAGCGTCCCCATTTTTCCCCGCCCTCCACGCTCTCCAGCAGGAAAAACCGTTTACTCCTTCCCGCCATACGCCGCAGCAGGGTGATGGGCGTCACCACGTCCGCGTATATTTCCCGGCAGACAGGGATGGTATCGTATTCCTGCGCCAGCCTCAGTATCTCTTCACATCCAGGTATCATTGTTTTGCTCCTTTCCGTTCCTGCGGTTACGGGGCGGGGATGGGATTTTTAAAAATAAAAAAGCTTCTGCCGCCTGCCGCTACACTTGTAGTCAGCAGGGACAAAAGCTTTAAAACTTCTGCGGTACCACCCTGATTGGCGTCGTCCGTTCCTGGAAGGCAATCGCCCGCAGGCTAAGCCAGCGGCCCATTACATTCAATAAAAAAACATCGGGTTATAATTACAAACCTGATGCTGTGCCTGGAACAGGACCTATACGCCCGCTCTGTAACGCACCATCATGCGTTCTCCCTGGTAACGGTGGGACACCCGTCAGGCCATACTCCCGGTTGCAACTCATCCGGTTTCCAGCCGCCCTCGCAAGTCCATTCGGATCCTAAGCTAACGCTCCCTCACACCAGCCGGAAGCTCTCTGCGCATAGCCTTAACATCTTACTTACTCTTGCTCATCGGTTTAACTTGTTCCCCATTATAGCCAGCGAACGGAGAATTGTCAATACTCTTTTTCAAATTTTTGCAATTTTGGAATATTGCTTAAGAATATTTGTTTTTATCAGGCGGATCGCTTGTCCGGCACCGGTTCTGGGATAAGATTGTGAAACAGTGTTGGGGCAGGGGGATTTTCTGTTGCAAAGTCCGCAGGCCTGTGCTATGATCGAAACTATCTGCGGAAGGTTCCTTCCGCGTATGTGTTCAACGCCGCATTTTGCGGCATCCCGGCGGGTTCCGCCAACATTTTCAGCACACAGACCAGCGTAGGGAGGGATCGCCTATGATTTAAGTTGTCATTGAATCCGGACATAAATTTTCGTATAATGGAAGGAGAATACGGTGACAAAAGTAAACAAAAAATATAAAGACAGATTGTTCCGCCTTGTATTCGGCGACCGCAGGCGTCTGCTGGATCTGTACAACGCCCTGAACGGAAGCCACTACGAGGACCCGGATGCCCTGGAAATCACCACATTGGACGATGCGGTCTACTTATCCATGAAAAACGACCTGTCCTTTCTGGTCAACGGCGTGCTGAATCTGTACGAGCATCAGAGCACCTACAACCCCAACATGCCGGTCCGCGGTTTCTTTTACCTGGCCGACGTATACCGGAAATATGTGGTGGAGCACAAGCTGAACCTGTACGGAAGCCGCCTGGCCAAACTGCCCTCTCCAAAATACCTGGTATTTTACAATGGGCGGAAGGAAGAGCCGGACCGGAAGATTTTAAGGCTGTCGGACGCGTTTCAGGGCGGGCGGAATGCCGAACCCTGCCTGGAGCTCTGCGCGGTGATGCTGAATATCAATCTGGGGCGCAACCAGGTACTCATGGAGCGCTGCCGGACACTTAAAGAGTACGCCCAGTTCGTGGACCGGGTCCGTCGGATGATCGCTGAAACCGGCGCGTTGGAGAGCGCCGTGGACTGCGCGGTGGAAGATTGCATCCGGGACGGTATTCTGGAGAACTTTCTGTCCAGCCACAGAGCGGAGGTGTTGGACGTGATACTCACCGATTACAACGAACAGGAGTATATTGCAATGGAGCGCGAGGAAGCGTGGGAGGAAGGGAGAGCTGAGGGGCTTACTGAAGGGCTTTCCGAGGGCCTTTCTGAGGGCCTTTCCGTCAGCCGGGAAGCCATTCTGGATCTGCTTGGCGAGTTCGGCGAAGTCCCTGAGGAGCTTCGCGCCAGGATCTGCGCGGAGTCCGATAAGGAGACGTTGAAGCGTTGGACGAAGCTGGCGGCTAAGGCGGAATCTTTGGAAGATTTTACCGTCAAGTACGGCAGCTGAAATCTGCCCGCGCACAGCACAGAGGCCGTGCAATCCGGACCTGAATCCGAATTGCGCGGCCATGTAATATCACGCTTATATCTGTTTTTATCACAACAATCTTCGCCGGCCGGTCCCCGGGTCTCCCGGAACCGTTTTACGGCGTCTGATATTTATTTCTGCTTCGCAGCCCACTCATCAACCTGCTTCTGCATATCGTCAATGATTTTCTGAAGCCCGGCGTCATAGAGCTTCTGGTTCATTTCCGCAACCGTCTGATCCACGTCGGCGGCGGAACCGGTGAACAGCTGGGGCAGGTACTGGGCCGTGATGTTCATCACGGAGGCGTACTCTGTCTTGACGTTTTCATTGTTGAAGCTGAAGCCCACCAGCACGGACGGCTTGGAGGCGTCGTTGAAGGCGCGGTACTGATCCCAGAGGTCGTGGGCCTGGGGATCCACGGTGTACATGATCAGCTCATTGCCCAGAGTGTAGTAATCCGTAGTGTATTTGCTGGACGCATCCAACAGCTTGATGGACGTGTCGGAGGTTTTCTCATAGTGAACGCCCTCGATGCCGTAGGTCAGCAGGTTCTTGATCTCCGGGTCGGTGTTCAGCAGTTCCAGGAACTTCACGGCCTCCGCCGGATGTTTGCTGTTGGCGGAAACAGCCTGGAGGGAACCGATACAGGACGTGGTGGAGTAATAGTTCTCATAGCGGGGCCTGCACACCACCTCGTAGCCGGCCTGATTACCCCAAATCTCCTCAGCGCCCGGGCAGTACCAGCCAACGTAGATCAGGCGGTTTTTCAGCTTCTGCTTGTTGGTGGCCGCATCCTGGTTGATATAGCCTTTCTCAAAATAATCCCGAATAGTTCGCAGGTTGTTCAGCACATCCTCCTGCTCAAAGGGATTGACCACCTTGCGGTTCTCGTCGTCGTAGCGCACGTAGGCGGGCAGCTCTCTGGCGGCCGGGATGTCGTAATGATCGATGATGCCGGGGATATCGCTGGCCCGCAGGGGAAGGGGAACGATCTCCGGTTCATTTTCCTTGATGGTCTTTAACAGGGGCTCCAGGGAAGCCAGGTCGCTGACACTGTCGATGTCCAGATTGTATTTGTCCACCAGTTCCTTTGTGAATGCCCAAACGGGCGCGTAGGGTAGCTCCTTGTTGGCCGGAACGCCGTAAATCTTCCCGTCCACGGCAACGCCGTCCCAGAACCGGCTGTCCACCGCTTCCTTCAGGGCCTTGTTGTCCCCGTCCAGGTAGGGCGTCAGATCCAGGTAAGCGCCTTTCCTGGCGTTGATGGCGTAGCTGTTAGCCCAGTCACAGGTAAAGCAGATGTCATAGGGCTCGCCGGAGTTGATCACCGAGGTCATTTTCTCGTCGTAATCCGCGTTGGAGATGAAGCGGATATCGACAGTGGCTCCGATCTTCTCTTTCAATATGGGATTCACTTTGTCCAGGACCATCTGCAGGTCGTCTGGCTGGTCGCCCTCCGTGTACCAAAGCAGGGTTACGTCCTCTTTGCCGCCGTCCGACGCGCCGCCGGAAGCTCCGGTGGAACATCCGGTGAGCGCCAGAGAAGCCGCCATACACCCACAGAGAGCTGCTGATAATACTTTTTTCATAACTAATTTTCCTCCTTCTATTCTTTTACCGACCCTACGGTCAGTCCACTGACAAAATACCTCTGGAAAAACGGATAAGCACAGGCAATGGGCAGCGTGGCGATCACCACAATGGCCATCTTTGCGGTCTCGCTGGGAAGCCTGGACAGAGCCGAATCCAGCCCCATACTGCCCCTGCCGGCGTTCTGGGCGATAAACTCGATGTTGCGCTCGATCTTCATGAGCAGATACTGGAGCGGGTAAAGGCTCTTGCTGTCGATGTAGAGCAGGGCGTTTTTCCAGTCGTTCCAGTAGGTGAGCGTTAAAAACAGCGCCACCGTTGCCAGCCCGGGAAGGGAAATGGGCAGCACAATGTCCGTAAATATCTTGAACTGGGACGCCCCGTCTATTTTCGCGGACTCGATCAGCGCGTCCGGCACGCTGGTGGCGAAAAACGTCCGCAGCACGATGATGTTGAAGGGCGTCACCGCCACCGGCAGCACCAGAGCCAGGAAATTATTTTTCAGGTGCAGGAAATTGGCCACCACCATATAGGTGGATACCAGGCCGCCGTTGAAAAACATCGTGGCAACCAGGATCCCGGTAAACAGCTTCCGGTAACGGAAGGTCTTGCGGCTCAGCACATAAGCGTAAGTGCTGGTCAGCGCCATTCCAATGGCCACACCGGTTACGGTCACCAGCGCCGACATGCCCAGGGAGTGCATGACCTGGCCGCCGCTCTGGAACACAAATTCATAGGCCCCTGTGGACCACTCGTCGGGGCGGAAGCTGTAGCCGTTGACCATAACGGAGTGTTCGGAGCTGAATGAGATAATAATCACGAACACCAGCGGAGCCAGACACAGGATCGAAAGCAGGATGAATATGATGTGAAACGCCGTGTTTGCGCCCTTTCCGATATGGTTGAACCTGGTCTCCCCGTCCTGGATTTCAGTTGTATCTGTTTTCATAACACACCTCCCTAGAACAGCGCGTTCTCATTGTCAACCTTGGACACCAGCCAGTTGGAGCCCAGCAGCATGATCATACCCATCACGGACTGGAACAGGGCCGCAGCCGCGCTCATGCCGATCTCGCCCATTCCCATCATGGCGTGGTATACATAGGTGTCGATCACATTGGTCACGCTGTAGAGCGCCCCGGAATCCCTTGGAATCTGGTAGAACAGGCCGAAGGACGCGTTGAAAATCTTTCCGGTGGCCATGATCATCATGATCACCACGATGGAGCGCAGTAACGGCAGCGTGATGAACTTGATCTGCTGCCATTTGGTGGCCCCGTCTATGACGGCCGCCTCGTAAAAGGTGGTGTCGATGCCCGCCAGGCTGGCCAGGTAAATCACCGTGCCGTATCCCATTTCCTTCCAGGTTCGGATGAAGATCAGCAGGAAGGGCCATGGCTTGGTGTTGGTATACCAGCTCACCGGAGTTCCGCCGGACTGGGTGATCATGTGGTTGATAATCCCCTTATCCGGACTTAAAAACGCGTACAGGAAGCTGCCGACCACCACCCAGGACAGGAAATAGGGCAAAAACAGGATGGTCTGGTAGGCCTTGGCCGCTCTACGGTTTCGGATCTCGTGGAGCATCAGCGCAAATGTGACCGGCACCGCCACGTCCAGCACGATAAAGCAGAGATTGTACAGCAGCGTGTTCCTCGTGATGGTAAATGCCTCGTTGGTGGAAAATAGAAACTCGAAATTCTTAAATCCCACCCAGGGGCTGTTTAAGAAGCTGTTGATGAATCCGCCTCCTGAAATGTGAAAGTTCTTAAACGCGATGAGCACTCCCAGCATGGGCAGAAACGAGAACAGTAAAAACCATACCAGCGTGGGCGTCGCCATAATCATCAGTTCCAGATCGTCCCTTGTGAGCCGTTTCTTTTTCTTCACCTGACTCCCTCCCAACTAAAATTTGTATTGCGGCAGATAGGCCCGGTTGGCGTTCAGCATCTCGTCCAGACACTTTTGGGATGTGGTGTAATCCCCCATCAGCGGATGGACCACCATGGCTCTGAGCGCGGCCGTCCGGTCCCCCGCAAGTCCCGCGTTTACGGTCTGACGCTCGTATTCCTTCACCGTCTCCATCATTGTTTTGATGTGCGTATTGTCGATTTTCCTCAGGGGCAGCGGATGAGCCCCGTCCCGGTCGATGGCGCAGGCCACCTCGACCACGTCGTCCGGTTCCAGAAAATCCAGGGTGGCCCCGTTCCTCACGTTGACGATGTTCACATTTCCCGTATTGTTGTACAGATCGTGAACCAGGTTCACCGCCACCTCCGAATACCGATGGCCGCCCCGCTTGTTTAACAGCTCCGGCTTGCGGCACAGGGTTTTCTCGGAATACAAGGCAAGCAGCTGTTCCTCGATCTCCATGCACTCCTCGCCCCGGCATTTTCCGCTGTCCAGATTGTGCTTTTTCTTGTGCTCCCGGTCGTAATAATATTCCAGGTAGGGGGAGTAGACTGCCCCTGCCACCGCGGTAATCTCCCGGTCCAGGTCCGAGGGCGGAATGTTGTTCATGCGCTCGCTCTTAACGCCCTGGCGGATGGCCTCTTTTGTAATATCCCGGCCGTCCTGCTCGATGTGGTAGATCCAGCTCAAATGGTTCAGCCCCACGTAATCCATGGTGAGCTCCCCGTTCGGAATCTGCTCCCGCACGCTGGAGGTCATATTGATGGGCACGTTGCAGAGTCCGATGATCCGTTTAAATCCATGTTTCATCACGGCCTCGGTGATAATTCCCGACGGGTTTGTAAAGTTGATGATAAATGCCTCCGGCGCCAGCTCCTTTACCCGGTCCGCGATATGGCACATCACCGGGATGGTCCTCTGGGCCTTCATAAAACCGCCGATTCCGGTGGTCTCCTGGCCCAGCAGACCGTATTTTGGCGGTATGGTCTCATCCAGAATCCTGGCCGGAAGTTTGCCCACCCGAATCTGGGTGATGACGTAATCCGCGTCCCGGACGGCTTCGTCCAGATCGGCGGTCAGGATGGCTTCGGAGTCCATTTTCTCCTCCTGAAGCATACGGATGCACAGCTCCCCCACGATGGTACGTTTCCGGTCATCGATGTCCATAAACATGAACTGGCGGACCGGCAGCGTTTCCCGAAGCCGGATAAATCCGTCGATCAGTTCCGGCGTGTAGGTGCTCCCCGAACCGATAATTGCTATTTTTAATCCTTGCTTTTCCGACATGTTCATTCCCTCCCTGTCTATGTCAGGCGGGCTTTTAATGGTCCGCTTGGCTGTCCTTTCATGATTGTTTGAATGCTGTTTACGGCTGATCTCCAAAAATTAAAGCGTATTAACTTTTAGATCTTAAAAATAAATAGCGATTTGCTATTTTCTCTCAGTGCAGCAGGAGCGGAATCCATTTTTAAAGGACGCCGCCTGCCGCCGTATGGTTAACGATCACGCTGAAGCCAAGGATTCGCTTCGCGGGATAACGTATGTTGTACCTTCCCACGGTCAATCTGCCGGCCGTGGGGCCGTGGATTCGCGTACTACCAGTTTGGGCTTCAGCCGGTAGATCAGCTGCTTTGGCCGCCCGCCGCCGATCCAGATCATCAGCTGTTCAATGGCGCATTCCGCCAGCGCAGAAACCGGCTGGGCCACGATGGTGAGGGCCGGAATGTATTCCTGGGCCATTGGCTCGTCGTCAAATCCGCAGACTGAAACGTCCTGGGGCACCCGGTAGCCGTGCTCCCGCAGCGCTGTAATCACCCCCAAAGCCAGGTTACAGTCGGCCGCGAAAATTGCAGGCGGCACCACGCCCTGCCCGATCCAGGCCGTCATGATCCGGTATCCGTCCGCAAAGCAGAACTGGCCCCGCTCCGAGCGGACAACGGAAAGTCCTTCCCCGGAGAGGGCGGCCTGAAGCCCGTGTTCCCGCTCCGAGCTGTTGATCAGCTCCCTGGGGCCGCCGATAAAACCGATGCGCCGGTGCCCCAGGTCAAGGAAATGCCGGCCCACCTGATAGCCGCCGTCGAAATTGTCCACGAGAATACAGCTGTAATCCGCGTTCCGGTTCTGGCTGTCCAGCACCACAAATGGCACCTTCTGGCTCTTGAGCCGGGGGACGAACTCATCCTCCATGCCGGGCGCCAGCAGCATCATGCCGTCCACGCGCTGCTGCTGTAAAATATAATCGCAGCCCTGGTTGGCTGTAATGGAAATAGCCAGAAACAGATTGTGGCTGATCAGGCCGTTGTTCACTTCCTGGACAATCTGGCTGAAAAACGGGTCCTGAAGTCCCGGCGTGATCATTCCGATGATTCCGGTGGTTCCCCGGGCCAGTGTCCGGGCCGCCGCGTTTGGTATGTATCCCAGCGCTTCAATGGCTTCCATGACCTTTTGACGGTTGTATTCCCGCACACTGGGCGAGTGATTCAAGACCCTGGAAACCGTCACGGTCGACAACCCGCAGTACCGTGCCACGTCCTCCAGGCTCACCTGCTGCTTCTCTCCCATGTAGTCCCCTCTTTTCTCCAAAAGTTAATGCGCTTTAATTTCTGTTTTTACTATACACCTTTTTGCGGAAAGCGCAAGAGGGATTGCACTTTTTCGGCAGATTGGTGGAAATTCGCAGGATATTTTTGTGCAAATTTCTTGTTTCCAGGAAATTTGTGGGGATATGCTCGGAACGTATCTTGGTACTTAAGGATATATTCGGGGTTGGCCGGGATCATGACAGGGAGGCTGAGGATTCCCGGTCTCAGTCTGGTTATATTCAGACGATTTACGGTATGCTGGGTTTGCAGCGGAACCCCTGATAAAGTGGTTGGATTGTGGGAATCCCGAAATTATAGTTGAATTCCTTTTTAATTACCGCAGTCTCCCGGGCGCTTTCTCCCCCGCCACCGCGCCGTCATGCTCCAGAATGCGGCCAAGGTGCTGAAACGCCCCGGATTTGCACAGCGCGCCGATCAGCAGGGCGGCGATCACGGTGCCGCACAGGGTGCTGGACAGAAACGGGATTACATAGAAGAACACGGCCACCTCCTTGCCCATGAGCATAGACGCCACCGGGAAACACATGGTCGCGCCCAGGATTCCGGTGCCGAACACCTCTCCCACATAGGCCATCATCAGCTTATGGCTGTGCCTGTACAACATACCGCACAGATACGCGCCCACCATGCTGCCCGGGAAGGCCAGCAGGCTTCCGGTGCCCATGAGGTTGCGGATCAGCGATGTACAAAACGCCATGCCCACGCCGTACCAGGGCCCTAAAAATACTCCTGCCATCACATTGCACAGATGCTGGATGGGGAAACATTTGGACGCGCCGATGGGGACGGCAAAGGTGGAAAGGGACACGGCCACCGCCGTCAGCATGGCGCTTACGGCCAGTTTCTTTGAGTTGATTTTCATAATTTTTGCTCCTTTTGTGGGTTTTTCAGGAAGCTGCCGGGGTATTGCAGGCGGGTAATGGGACGCGGGGATGGGACGCCGAACAGTTGCCCGCGGGCTGCGCAGGCAGGCTGTCTCAGATGAACAGGCGCCGCAGCCCGGACAGCGCAGCTAACTAAAAAATCCAGGCCGCATCAGCCTGGATTTTGATTTTTGCATGGTAAACTACTGCAAATCACACTATTTCCCTACGCTGGCATTACCCGATCAGGTTCTAACGGTCGAAGTTCGATTACTTCCTCTCAGCCTGCTACACAAGCTCCCTATTGGTATTTAGAATAGCACTGCGCATCCGCATTGTCAAGTCTCAACAGAAAAACAACTATCATTGGTTTTAATCCAGCCGAACGAGCATCGCATCCCTGTAAAATCGCCAAAACATCCACTCAATCCCCGCCATCCGCAAAAACCGCTCTGGCAGAAACCGGCAAAAGCTGTTAAAATAGTGTTAAGTACACCTGCACATCAGATTAAGTTTTAACGCCCCGGGAGCGCCTATGAAAAAAGACAAATTGGTAGTGGAAGAAATTGTAAAATACATGCAACAGCAGATCAAGGACGGCGCATGGGCCGTCAACACCAAGATTCCTTCTGAGAATGAGCTGTGCAGCAGGCTGGGAGTAGGGCGTGGGAGCGTCCGGGCCGCCATACAGCGTTTCAATGTGCTGGGCATACTGGAAAGCCAGCATGGGAGGGGCACGTTTGTGCGCTCCATCGACATTTCCCTATTTGGCAAGGGCCATTATCTGGATACCGCCCTACTGACCGACATGGTCACCATACGCCAGGCCCGATCCCTGATTGAGCCGGAGCTGGCCTACGAGGCTGCCGCCAACGCGACGCCTGAATTAATAGCGGACCTCAACCTGCTGAACCAGCAGTTGAAGGCCGCGGTGGGGAACCAGGAGCTGTTTGCCCGGCTGGATGCGCAGTTTCACATGACATTGGCGGAATTTATCGACAACCCCATTATCTCCAATGTGATGGGCCAGCTGTTGGACCAGACTGTCTGCCTCAATATTAACCGGGTATTCGGTTATTACGGCGGTATCTATTATCACCCAAAGATCGCGGAGGCCATTGCCCAGCGAAGCTGCGAGCAGGCCCGCAACATTATGAAAACCCATATGGTCAGCGAACTGTTTGATCCCAAGGAACATAGAAAAAACGCCATATCACTGTGACATGGCGTTTTTGTCCGCTTATGGCGGGGCGTCTGGCCCTTATCCAATCAAGGTAGGAAGGAAGGTGGAAATCTGCGGAACATAGGCAACCAGCATCATCACGATAAAGAAGAGGAGGATGAGCGGCCACATATCCTTTACCAGCTTTGCCAGCGACACATTTCCCACGGAACTGGCGATAAACAGCGTAGCCCCTACCGGAGGAGTGATTCCGCCGAAGATAAAGGTAAGAACCATCACCATTCCAAAGTGAATGGGATCGAATCCAAAGCTTGCGGCCAGCGGCTGGAAAATGGGAACCATGATGATGGCCGCAGGCGTGGTATCCATAAAGCAGCCAATACACATCATCGCCAGGATCATAAGAAACATTACAATATAGGGGTTGGTGGTCACGCCCGAAATCAGCATGCTGAGCTTATTCGGAAGCTGCAGAATCGCGATACAGTAGCTGAATACGCTGGTGGACGCGAAAATCAGCGAGCTTTGACCGACCGTGAACGCGGTGGACTTAATGGTTTCAATCAAATCATTAAAGCGGAATTCCTTGTAATAAAATACACCGATGATCACACCGTACAGGCCGGCCACAGCGCCCGCCTCGGTGGCGGTGAATACGCCGGAGAGGGTTCCGCCGATGATGATCAGAGGCATGATCATGGCGGGGATGGCGTCCTTGGCAGCGGCCAGAAGGCGTCTGCCATTGAAGGCGGGCCGGTAGTTGCCATCGCAGTTTTGCGGGTCCCGTTTGGCCTTGGCGTAACAGTAAAGCATCTGTGTTCCGCAGACCAGAATGCCCGGAATCATACCCGCCACAAACAGTTTTCCACACGAAATACCGGTGATGGACGAGTAGAGCACCATCAGAATGGAGGGCGGTATGATGGAACCAATGGTGGCGGAGGCGCAGGTAATGGCCGTGGCATAGGAACGGCTGTACCCGGCCTCGGTCATTCCCGCGATCTCCATAACGCCCAGAGACGCCACGTCGGCTGAGGTGGAGCCGGAAATTCCCGCGAACATGGTGGAAGCAAGAACATTCACCAGGGCCAGGCCGCCGGCCAGGAAACCCACGATTTCCGAAGCAAAATTAAAAATTCTTCTGGTGATTCCGCAGCGGTTCATGATTTCCCCCGCAAAAATGTAAAGAGGAATCGCCATCAGGGAAAAGGAATCCGCCCCGGCGAACATGCGCTGGGGTATGGTCAGAAGGTCCGCGCCCCGGCTCAATAAGTAAAACATGGAGGAAAGTCCCATAACAGCGGCAACAGGTATTCCCATGAGCAGCATTGCAAAAAAGGATATTAATAAAATACTCATGACAAAGCATCCTCCTCTTCCTCGATTGTTCTTGATTTCTTCTTAATTCCCTTTTGATAAAGCACCATGTTAACAATGGACTCCAGGCAAATGCCGGCGCTGCCGAAGGCCATGATAAAGTATGGAACAGCCATGGGAATCTGCATGGCAGATGATTTCACGTTCATATTGGCCAGCGCCATTTCACAGGTATAGGCGGTCACAATGGCAAAAAAGATCGCCATAAACAGCCGTCCCACCTGCTCAACCAGACATCTGAACTTTTCCGGGAACATTCCGGTGAAAAAATCAACCTGAATATGCCGGTCCTCTTTTGTGGTGAAGATCGCTCCAAGGAATATGATTGACACAAAACAGTAGCGTCCCATTTCCACTGAAAATGTAATCGGATTGTTAAAGAAATAGCGCGTGATTACATTCAGGTTTGTGATACCGAACATCATGAGAAACAGAATAATGATAAAAACCATCAGAATATTATCAATTATCACTGTAAGCTTCTTTAATTGCTCCCACATAATCGTTTGTTCTATGATGCAAACATAACAGCCACATCATATTTCCTTTCTGTAAATTTTGTTTCCGGACAGCGCCTGGATAAAATACCGGGCGGACAGCGCTGGCTGCCCGCCCGACATGAGATACCGTAATACTTATTTGGATTTCTGAACCAGGTCGAACAGGGTCTTGGCTTCCTCTGACTGCATAAACGGATAGGAGGTGTAGTCAATCTTGGCTCTCATGGACTCGACATCGGTCTCGATGAATTCCATGCCTTTTTCCTTCAGCTGCTCACGGTAGGCTGCGTCGCTTGTCTTGGTGGACTCCAGACCGTAGCGGGATGCTCTGAGGCCGGCCTCTAACAGCAAGTTCTGCTCATCCTCGTTGAGTGAATCGAAGATTTTTGCGGACATTGAGAATGTGGTCGGGGCGTTCAGATGGTTTGTCATGTTGAAATACTTGGCAACCTCGAAGAACGAGTTATTCAGGCAGGTATCCGGCGTGTTCTCAAGGCCGCTGACAACGCCTGTGTCGATTGCGGTGTAAACCTCGCCCATGGGAAGCGGTGTGGGAGCCGCGCCCATCATCTTGAAGGTGTCAACATACAGAGAGGACTCCGGAACACGGATCTTCATGCCGGCAATGTCGTCCACGCTGTTGAGAGGCTTTGTGGTGTACATGTTGCGGAATGCCATTACATAGTATCCAAGGTTCTTAACCTTAGCCACATCCAGGAACTGCTGGGATGTATACTGGCCGGCTTCTCCCTCAAATACCTTCTGAACCTGATCGTAATCCTCGTACATGTAAGGCAGAATCGCCGCGCCCACCTGAGGAATCGAGTTTACATAAAACTCAACCGCGATAATCGCCATGTCCAGGGTGCCCGCCGTAAGCGCCTCCAGGTTCTGGGCCTCGCTTCCCAGAGCGGAGCCTTCATATACATCGACTTTGATCTTACCGCCGGAAAGCTCTCCCACGGTGTCCGCGAAGTGATGTGTCACATCTGCAAGGGCGCTTCCTGAGGATGCAGTGGTCGAAAGCGAGAATGTGTGCTCCCCGACATTGTCAAGATTAAAGGTATAGGTGGTGTCTGCCGCCGCTTCCGTATCTTTGGCTGCTTCGGTGTCCTTGGCCGCCTCGGTATCTTTGGCCGCTTCCGTGTCCTTCGGGGCCTCAGTCTCAACCTTTGCCTCAGGTGCTTTTGATTCCGGGGCTTTGGTGTTGCCCAGACATCCGGTCAATGAGGATACTACCAGTGTGGTTGCCAGTAACGCTGCAATTCTCTTTTTCATAGTTTCATTCTCCCTTTGATTAAATTCCAGCCGCTTAACAGCCGTTTTTTAAAGTGGTACGAAAATCAACTTGTATTACAACTATTAGCATTATTACATGTTTTGCATAGTGTTGTCAATAATTTTAGGGCTATTTTTGTGCACTTTGTGAAATTTAACTTGTTTTAATATCCAAACATGTTATTTTGCACAAATATATCCGGAAAATATAGGTTATCATTGACTTTTTGTTTTTTAGTGATTACTATTACCTTAACTTCAACTTGTATTACAACTATAAAACAGAAATCCACGATGATATAAGGAGAATGCGAATGGCTATAACAATCAGGGATGTGCGTACGATTGCCACGGCTCCCGATGGAATTAACCTCCTGGTGGTTAAAATCGAGACGTCCGAACCCGGTTTATATGGGATCGGCTGTTCTACATTTTGCTACCGGTACGCGACGGTACAGCATTTAATTGAAACGTACCTGAAACCGCTTCTGATCGGACGCCCGGTGCAGGGGATCACGGATTTATGGCAGCTGATGCACCAGAACGGCTACTGGAGAAGCGGGCCGATTGAGAATAACGCCATATCCGGTATCGATATGGCCCTCTGGGATATTAAGGGCAAGATGGCGGACATGCCGGTTTACGACCTGTTCGGCGGAAAGGTCCGGGCGGGCGTTCCGGTTTACACCCACGCGGACGGCCGGGATCTCCCCGAGCTCTGCGAACAGATCGACCGTTGGATCGAACAGGGTTTTAAGCACATACGGTGCCAGATCAACTGCTATGGCGGGAATGGCTATGAGTCCGCGCCCGCGGGGGCGGCTAAAGGCGGACAACCCGGCGTATATATTGACAGCAGCGGGTATATGAGGCAGACGGTGGCGATGTTTGAACAGCTCCGCGTCCGGTACGGTGAGGAAATTGAATTTGTCCATGACGTCCATGAACGGATCCATCCTTCTAAAGCCCGGGAATTCTGCCGCGCCTTAGACCCTTATCATTTATTCTTTATCGAAGATGTGGTCGCGCCGGAACAGGTGGGATGGCTGCGGGAGATTCACAATTACTGCGCAACGCCCCTTGCCCTGGGCGAGCTGTATGTCAATGACAACGAATGGCGGACATCGGTAGCGGAGCACAGCGTTGACTTTGTCCGGGCCCATATTTCCGATATCGGCGGGATCACGCCTGCCCGGCGTATGGCCGCCTTTGCGGAGCCCTGCGGCGTCAGGACCTGCTGGCACGGCCCAAGCGACATGTCGCCGGTTGCCAAAGCCGCCAACATCCACCTTGATCTGGCCTCGCCCAATTTTGGCCTTCAGGAGTGGAGTATCGGCAACATAGCCGGGTTCCTGGCCGCGGGAGAGTATCATGAAGGCGCTCTGGAGGAGGTATTTACCGGAACACCGGAGTACGGTGGCGACGGCTTTGTGTACGCCAGCGAACGGCCGGGGCTGGGGGTTGATATCAATGAGGAGGCTGCGGCCAAATACCCCTGCCGCGTGGACGTTCCCACATGGACGCAGACACGCAACCAGGACGGTTCGCTGCAGACACCATAAACAAATCACGAGGAGAAATAATTATGCTGAGAAGTCAGAAAGTCCGTGAACTGGCGCCGGAGATGGATCCGCTGCGCCTGGGAATGGGATGGAAACTGGATGATCTCGAGAAACCGCAGATCCTGATTGAAAGCACCTATGGCAACAGCCATCCGGGATCCAGCCACCTGAACCGGTTTGTGGAGGAAGCGGTGAAAGGCGTTGACGAAAACGGCGGAAAGGCCGCCCGGTATTTCGCGACAGACATGTGCGACGGAATGGGGCAGGGGCACGACGGCATCAACTATTCCCTGGCCCACAGGGACGCCATTGTAAACCTGGTGGAGGTGCAGGCCAACGCCACTACCTTTGACGGGGGCGTGTTTATCGCCAGCTGCGACAAGGCCATGCCCGCCATGCTGATGAGCATTGGACGCCTAAAGGAAATGAGCGCGATCATGGTGACCGGAGGGGTGATGGAAGCATTTGCCCTGCCGCCCGAATACACCGAGGATGATCCGGGCTGCGCCATCAATGAGCTGCTGACCCTGGAGCAGATTGGCAAATTCAGCGCCCAATATGAGCGCAGCGAGATTCCCGCCGAACAGCTGACCTATTATAAGCAGCACGCCTGCCCCAGCTGCGGCGCCTGTTCCTTCATGGGCACGGCCTCCACCATGCAGGTGATGGCGGAGTCCCTGGGATTAATGCTGCCCGGAACAGCCCTGATGCCCGCCACTGCGCCGGAACTGCAGAAGGCGGCCTACGAAGCCGGAAAACAGCTGCTGGAATTGGTAAAAAAAGGGATTACCGCGGCAGACATCGTCACATTAAAGAGCTTTGAAAACGCCATTATGGTCCACGCTGCCATCTCGGGATCCACCAACGCGGTGATGCATATTCCGGCCATTGCCCATGAGTTCGGAATAGAGATTGACGCGGACACATTCGACCGGCTTCACCGTGGCGCCCATTATCTGCTCAATATCCGCCCCGCAGGCGACTGGCCCGCCCAGTATTTCTATTACGCGGGAGGCGTTCCCAGAGTGATGGAGGAAATCAAAGATATGCTCCATCTGGATGTGATGACCGTCACGGGCAAAACGCTGGGCGAGAATCTGGAGGATCTGAAGAAAACCGGATATTATGAGCACTGCGATGAGATACTCAGAAGCAAGAGCCAGGCTATCCGCAGAGAGATCAAGAGGACGGACATTATCCGTGATTTTGACCATGCCATCGGCACCAACGGCAGCATCGCCATCTTAAAGGGCAATCTGGCTCCGGAAGGCTCCGTGATTAAGCACACGGCCTGCCCGCCCGCCATGTTCAACAGCCGTCTGAACGCCCGTCCATTTGACAGCGAGGAGGAGGCCATTGACGCAATCCTTCACGGCAAGGTCCAGCCGGGAGATGCGGTCTTTATCCGCTACGAAGGCCCCAGAGGCAGCGGCATGCCGGAGATGTTCTACACCGGCGAAGCCATCTGCTCGGATCCCGTGCTGGCGGCCAGCGTGGCCCTGATCACAGACGGCCGGTTCTCCGGCGCGTCCCGCGGTCCGGTGATCGGTCATGTGTCCCCGGAGGCGGCCGCAGGCGGCCCCATCGCCCTTGTTGAGGAGGGGGATTTGATTGAACTGAATCTGGAACAGCGCTCCCTGAATATCGTGGGGGTAAAGGGCCAGGAAAAAACGCCGGAGGAGATGGAGACGATTCTCGCCGAACGCAAAAAGCTTTGGAAGGGATTTGAAAGCAAGTATACGAAAGGCATTCTAAAGCTCTTCGCCCAACACGCGGTCAGCGCTATGAAGGGCGCGTATATGGATTAAGGCGCGTAAAAATACAGGCGGCCCGGCCAAAACGACAGGGTCCGCCGAATCGGGGAGGAGGGGCGCAGTCAACGCCCCTCCTCTCACACGTCTCTCAACTTCTCCGCCGCAATCTCAATCTGCCCGTCATTTGCTTCCCAGTAAAATGTGATCTCCACAATTTTATCCCCCCAGCACACAAGATAGCTGTCCAGAGCGGTATCGCCGCTGTACCGGCGGTAAGCCTCGTTGGCGCCCCACAGCGCCGGGTCCTGGGGTTCGTAGCGGTAATAGTCCGCGTACTCCCCCGACCGGTCCGCGTACCGCTTCATAATACTGTCCCGGCAGAAATCGAAAATGGCAGGCACCCTGACTCTGGTGATGGTGTACTCCAGATCCGTCAGCTGCTTCTCCCCCAGCTTCCCCCTCTGCCTGGCCTCATACTGAGTCAGAAAGACCGAACTTCGCTCCGTCCACTCCCGGGAGTAACCGCTGCTGTCCGTCTCCATCATATCCTCTATGGTCAGCGGCAGTGGATCGTCATACAGGTACCACGTCTGGCCGTGAAATTCATAGGCGTCCACAGGCTCCTTCTCCGGCCTTCCGCTTCCCACGAACCGGGTTACGAAATAGGTAAGGCCGCCCATGAGGGCAAAGGATAACACAAAGCAGGAGGCGATTGTCACAGAGCGGTTGATCCCCGCCCGCACCTTTTTGTGCTTCAGCAGCGCTTTCACGCCATTGACCATAACCATCAAAACCGCCACATACAACAGCGCGGCGATTCCGATCATCCGTTGTTTCCCGTCCGTCATGGACAAAAACCAGAATGCCATGGCGCACAGCATAAGGATCAGGATCACCAGCTTAACGCCCCGGTATCTGCGGGTTTCCACAAACTCCCCATTCTGCTCCGCGGCCTTCTTCGCACGGTGATACCAGTGATAATACGCCCCAATTTCCATCCCGCACAAAGCCAGCATAAGCGTCCAGCAGCTGCCGGTATACAGGCTTGTATTGCTGCTGAGAACGTAAAGGGGATTGCTGATCAGGGTATAAATAAGCAGCGCGACGTTGAGCAGCGCAACCGCCATCAGGAGCAGCTGCGACGGCAGGTAGTTCTTTTTCATGGCCTTGTGGATGGTCTGCACCTGCACCAGGGCGTCCGTCTCCATGGGTACCGGATTTTCGCGCTCGTTCACAAAGATCTGCATCTGCGCCCAGGAAACGACATGCTTCCACCCCGCCGTTTCACAGAAATCCCGAAAGATTCGCTGTTGTTCGGATGGCTCGGGGTCGAAATCGGAGGCCTGCGGAAAATAAGTGACCGCAAAATGCAGCCTGGCCGGCGTAATCCGCCGGTAATGCCAGGTGAAATTCGTCCGGCTCTCCAGCATCCAGCCCCGGGCGGCCATTTTTTCCAGATGCCGGGCAATTCCCGCGGGATCGTAAAATGTAATATTTTCCATTCGCCGCATAGTATTTTTCATAAACTGTCCCCTCCTTGTCCCGCAAAATGTTCATAGTCCGATATCAGGGTCAAAAGCCGCTGCTGCTCGTCCCACAGCGCCTTCTTCCCGGCCTCCGTTATCACATAGCTTCGCTTGCGGCCCTCGGCTTTCGTCTCCCGGATCATGCCCGCCTCCAGAAAATTTTCCAGCAGATTGTACAGGGTTCCAGGCCCCACGCTGACCCGCCCGTCCGTCATCCGAGTCACCTTCTCCATAATATCCATGCCGCAGCACTCCTGGTAAAGGCAGAGCAGAATATAAAACATCTGCTCCGTGAGCGTCTGAAATTTTGCCCTCGGCATAATTTCCCACCTCCGTGTATCGAATATCGATATTTGTGAGTCCAGTATATTATCGTATATCGATATTGTCAATGGGGCGCTGGAATTCGTAAGATATGTGAAAGAGAATGTAAAACAAACCGGCAGAGGATAAAGCTGCTTATCCCCTGCCGGTTGGAACAGATGTCATTCAGTTATCGTGCGGGACAGGCCCATTGTCCGTACATTTTCCCAGATTTACTGAAGCGGAAACACAAACGGCACATACACCACAAACAGGATAAACCGTATGATACAGAGCACAAAGCCCATTTTCAGGTAATCCTTCATCTTATAGCCGCCCGCCTCGTAGGCCATGGTCATGGCCGGAGCCGCCATGGGGGTCAGATAGCAGTTGCTGGAGCCTTCCTGGCAGGACAGCATCAGGGCGCGGGCGTCGAATCCGTTCTGCACGCAGATCAGGGCCGCCAGGGTCTTGAAGGCGTTGTTTACTGCGGAATTGGTCACAAACTGGGTCAGTACGAAGCAGACGATGTACATGGAAACCATGGTCATAAAGGGGCTCATGTTGCCGGTCAGATTGTTAAAGGTGTCCGCCAGCAGCACGTCCGCTCCGGTGGTCTTTAAAGCCGTGGACAGCGGCATGGTGCCGATGGTGATGAAAATAACCGGGTTGCTCATAGCCTTGATGGCCTCGCGGTCATTGATCACACCGGTCAGAACCAGAGCCATTGCTCCCACACAGGCCGGATACCAGGTGTTCACCTTGAGGATGGCGCAGGTCATGATGCCCAGAATCGTAGCGCCGAAAATAACTGCGGTCAGCTTCTCCTGACCCGGGGTCATGGTGCCGCCCCGCTTCTTGCCTGTATCCGAGGAGGAAGCGCCCGCCTCCGCCGCGGTGGGCACGTTGCCCAGGTCCGGAGCCATTTTCACAGTCAGCCAGATGATCGCCGGTGTCAGGAAAATAATCGCCGGAATCTTGACAATCATATTGGTAAAATAGGTAAATGTTCCGGTTCCGCCCAGGTTCTCCACGATGGTGTTCTGGGCCAGATAGCCGCCCGCGTTTCCGCCGATGGGGATAAATCCGGCCCACAGCTGCGCCAGGCAGGCGGAGGCGAACACAAATTTGCTGAGGGGCCGTTTCTGCTCGGCGCAAATTCCCACGATCATGGGAATCATGATGGTCATAATGGCAGTGGCGTTGACCACGCAGCTGAGTAAAATAATCGGAACGGAGATGCCCAGCATAATCTTGAAATCCGAGGATTCGCCTTTGATCAGCGTCTTGCTGAGCCGGCTCACGATGCTGGTCTTTCCCACGGCCGCGCCTACCACGAACATGGCCGCCATCATCACGATGGAACTGTTGAGCATGCCGCCCCAGGCCGCCTTGAAATCCAGAACCCCTGTGATTTCCAGCGCAATGGGAATCATCATTGCCGCTACGTGGATTTTAACCTTACCCGACAGAATCAGGGCAATAAACAGCAGAAATATAATCAAAACGATGGTAATTTGTGGTGTCATATCATTGGTCCCCCTCTATCACTTTAAATTATCGGTCTACGATGGAGCCGTCCTCATGGAGATTGATCCCCCCGTAGCTCCCCTTAAACGGAAATACAGTGTCAATGTCATCGATCAGTTCGATTCCCAGGCCCGGACCTTCCGGCAGCGTGATGTATCCATTTTCCACATGGAAGGGCGTCTTCATCTCCTTGTCCAGGCGGCAGACGCCGTTGGCCATGGGATATTCCTGCACTTCAAAGTTGGGAATGCAGGCGTCCAGCTGCAGGCAGGCCGCAGTGGATACCGGGCCCAGCGGATTGTGGGGAATGACGTAAACCCCGCGCACCTCCGCCTCCGCGGCAATCTTCTTGCCCGCGGTGAGTCCCCCGGCCACGCACATATCCGGGCGGATGTAGCGGACGTCGGTGGTGGTCATCAGGGAGTCGAACTCCGCCGGATTGATAAAACGCTCCCCAGTGGCGACCGGGATATCACAGCTGCGGATCACCTGGCGCATGGCCTCCAGATTATCCGGGATGGGATCTTCGTAAAAGTAGGGGCGGTAGGGCCTTAACACCCGGCCCAGCTCAATGGCCTCCGCCGGGCGCATTCCCCGGTGGCACTCGATGGCCACGTCCACATTCCAGCCCACCGCCTCACGGACCGCCTTCATGGTTCCCTCCACCCGGGTCACCAGGCTGGTAAAATTCTCCCCGCAGCGCCCGTTCTCATCCTTGGGGTGTCCAATGGAAAACCGGATGGACTGAAAGCCCTGGTCCGCCAGCTTCTTCGCCTCCGCCGCCATCCCTTTGGCGTCTCCCGCCCTGGCGTTGACGTAAATTTTAATTTTCTCCCGAACCTTTCCGCCCATCAGCTCATAACAGGGTACCTGGAAATATTTCCCTTTTAAATCCCACAGCGCAATGTCGATTCCCGACACCGCGGACTGGGTGACAGATCCCCTGAAGTGCAGGTTCCTGGACAGCGCGTTCCAGATAAATTCCGTCCGCAGCGGGTCCTGGCCCACAATCATTTTCTCCATCTGCTTTAAAACGCTGACCGTGGCCTCCTGATAAGCCCAGGCGCCGCATTCTCCCAGCCCGATCAGTCCCTCGTCTGTGTGTACCTTCACAAACAGGTACCTGCCGCCTGCCAGAATCTGTTCGATCCCAGTGATTTTCATCTCGTTTCCTCCATTTTCAATTCATTTCAGATTACAAACTTTATGAACCCTCCATCGGCCGATTGGATTGTGCATGTTGTCCGTTTTGTTGGTGCTTTGTGTAATATGATTATATATTTTGGTTAGAAGGTTTGTAAAATCAGAAAAACCTTGGCAGCCTAACATTTGTTTATCCGGGAGGGTGCGTTCTGTGGCAGCCTATGTCTTCCGGATTCCGTTATACGCAAAAAGCCGGTGAAACGGATTTTTTCATCCGTCTCACCGGCGATTGCTCAATGCAATGGGCCGCTGGCGCAAGCCTGTTATTTCTTCGGATACAGCTCCTTTGCCACCCGAATAAAATCCTTCACCACGGGGAACAAAAACTGATCCTTTCTCCAGAACAATTCGATATAAGCGCGGCTGCCTTCCCGATAAGGGATCCCCACAATCTTCGGATTGCTCTGGGATACCGACTCCGGCAGGAATCCCGCCGCTACGTTCTTTTCCACAAACCGCTCCACGGTATACATCTGATTGGTATAGTGAAGTACATGGTAGTCCAGGCCGCTTTCCCGGAACATTTGCTTGATCCGCGTTGTCTGGCTGAAATTCTCCTTCAGCAGCACCAGCGGCTGGGTGACCATCTGCTCAGGAGTCACAAACGTCTCTCCTGCCAGGAAATTTTCCCTGCCCACGCAGAAGCACATCCGTGTCTGCTTCATGGGCCAATGATGGTATACCTTTTCAAACTTTTTCTGTTCCTCTTCCCGATCGAACCGCTTGATCGTAATAATCACGTCCAGCAGACCCGCATCCAGCATCTCAAACTGCCGGGGCGTGGACTCCTCCACGGACATCACCTGCACGCCGGGCCGCCGCTTCTGGTATTCCAGCAGAATCTCCGGGTATACCTGGTTGCCGCTGAGCGTGGAGAGCCCCACCCGCATATAATTCCGGGTCAGCGCCAGATCCCGCACGATCTCGTTCATCTGCTGATACTGCCCCAGCACCAGGTTGGCCTCCTCCAACAGGATTTTCCCCTCGTCCGTCACCCGCAGAGAATTCTTGTCCCGGACGAACAGCGGCACCCCGCACTCCTTCTCCAGATCCTTCATGGCCGCGGACATGGCGGGCTGGGAAATGTGAAGCTCCTCCGCCGCCCTGGTAAAGTTCTCGTATCTGCATACTGCCTGGAAATACTGCATCTGCACGATCGTCATAGCGTTTTCCCCCGATTTCCGACTGATATCTATCTGTATCAATCCTATCATACGCTTGCAATCTGTACAATACCGATTCTTCCAGGTCTCACCGCTTCTCCATATGCAGCTCCGCTAGATACCGGTATACGCTGGCGGCCGAAATCCCCATGCGCTGAGCCACGTCAGCTATAGCTCCTTTGATCTGGAATACGCCTTCCTCCTCCAGCAGCCCAACCAACTGCTTTTTCCGGATCTGGGGCAGCCGCGCGGGCATTCCGGACTCGCCGAATAGCTGCCGGATGCAGCGCTCATAGATTGGTTCCACGCTGGAGGGAAACACCTCCAGCAGCGCCTCCTCGTCCGCGTAGGATGCAGTAAAGCAAAAGCTTCTCTCCATAAAATCCGTCACAGACCGGGCAAATTTTTCGTATTTTTCCAGTGTAAAGTTGATGCACAGCATACCCAGGATCTGCCCGCTATCGTCTTTTATAAAAAATGTGGAGCAGCGCAGCTGTTCTCCCACCGCGGACATTCCACGGTAGTTGATCTGATAATATCGGTCCTCGTACACCCTGTTATTCAGAAAATCCATTGCCAGGGCGCTTAAAGGCGCCCCGCTGCGCCGCCCGCTGATCTGAGCATTGACGATGGCTAGAACCTGAGGGCATTCACCGCTGACATCATGCAGCACGATCTCGTAGTCTGGCCCCAGGACACTGCCTAAAAACTCAGACAGTGCCACCCATCTTTGCCTCCACTCCACGTCCGCATTTTCCTCCCTCCTGCATCCGCGCATTATTATATATGGCAGACATTCACCGTCCAGCCCATCTCATCGGGCAGCGTTCCATACTGTATACCGGTGAGCGCGTCATAAAGGCGTCTGGCCACCGGTCCGGTCTCACCCCCGTTCATGGTCATAACATGCTCCCTCCACTTGAGCTCCCCTATGGGAGAAATGACCGCCGCGGTTCCAGTACAAAAGGCTTCTTGAAGCAGCCCTCTCTCATAGGCCAAAACCAGTTCCTGCGCCTCAACTCTCCGCTCTGCCACAGGAATTCCCCAGCGCTCCAACAGGCTGATAACGGATTTACGTGTGATTCCCGCCAAGATGCTCCCTGTCAGCCCAGGCGTCACCACCTGGCCATCCAGCAGGAAAAACGCATTCATAGCTCCGATCTCCTCAATATATTTTTGTTCGACGCCGTCCAGCCACATTACCTGGGAATACCCCTGTTCATGGGCTTCATCCTGGGCCGCCAGGGAGGCCGCGTAATTTCCTCCAGTCTTGGCCTCCCCCATACCTCCGCGTACCGCACGGACATAATTGGACTCTACATATATTTTCACCGGTTCCAAACCGGATTCATAATAAGCCCCGGAGGGAGAGAGAATGATGATGAACAGATACTCATCTCCCGATTTCACCCCCAGCTTGGGGTCCGTGGCAATGACAAAGGGGCGTATGTACAGAGAAGCGCCTTCCTGCCGTGGCACCCAATCCTTTTCCAGTGTAACCAGCTGCTTCAAGGCCTCCAGACAAAACTGCGGATCAATACGCGGAATGCAAAGCCTTTGATTGGATCGGTTAAGTCGGTTAAAATTCTCATCAGGACGGAACAGGCGTACCTGTCCATCCCTTCCGCAGTATGCCTTCAATCCCTCAAATACCGTCTGGCCATAATGCAGACACAGAGAGGCGGGGCTGAGTGACAAGTCACCAAAAGGCACGATACGCGGATCATACCAGCCCCTCCCGGTGCGGTAATTCATCATAAACATATGGTCGGTAAATAACTTTCCAAACCCCATCTCTTTCACTGTGGAGGGTTTATCTTGGGGATTACCGGTCAGCGTCACAGAAATAGAAGTCATAATCAATCTGTCCCCTTCACTTGTAATTTTGTCCTGCTGGACTGAAGGCGGTTGTCGATCGTCAATGCGCTGCTCAAATCGCCCACCACGTTCAACATTGTCGTCGGTCCGTCCACTAACGTGTGCAGAAGAATGATTAATGGAATTGTCTCCGCCGGGAAGCCAAACATGGAAATCACCAGCATAATGATCACATTCCCGCCCGTTGGAATCGCCCCGGTGATCATGGAACCGATCAGAGCGGCCGCCACCGCGGTCATAAACATTTTGGGATCAAAGAAGTTAAGTCCCAGCAAGGAGCATTCCAGAGAAATAGTGATCATCACGATCAGGCAGGCGCCCTCTTTATGGAGATTACAGCCCAAAGGCATCACTACGCTGTTCACATCGTCGGAAATCCCCATCTCCTTGCCCACCTGGATGTTGACTGGGACACCAGCCGCGCTGGAGCAGGTTCCCAACGCGGTCACAGCCGGACGGAGGAAAAACTTAAGATACTGACTAACGCCCCTTTTGCCCGCTCCGATCCAGGAGAATAGAGGCCCCACCGTAAACATATAAATAAAGGCGTAGATCCAGGTTACAATCACCATCTTCGCCATAGGGCCGGACACACTGCCCCCAAACTGGCCAATCATAGCCGCAAAGTACGCGCCCAGGCCGATAGGGCCCAGCTTCATGATATAGGCAACCATCTTCATAATGACCTGGTTTAGCTGGTTCAAACCAGTGATCACATAAGGCGCCTTGTCCGCAACCGCCCGCAGCGCCACACCGCTGAGCAATGCAAAGATTACCAGGGCCAGCAGGCTGCCACGGCTCCAAAGCAAGGAGAAATCCCCCACTGTCACCTGGCTCAGAATGTTAAAGCTGACATCGCTGACCTCCACCTCTTCCGTTACAGAGGGGAGTATTGCCCCTCTGGCCGGTTCCAGTATACCGATAATTCCACCGCTGAGCAGGGCTGCGATCAGCTGGGTTATAATAAACACCGCAAACATGCTGACCATCAGTTTGCTCATCTCCTTGCCACTCTTTAAGTTGGCAATGGACGTTACAATCGACACATATACCAACGGTACTACGATACAAAACATCAGATTTAAAAACACATCCGCGATAGGGGTGAGGGCGCTTGCGCCCGGCCCCCAGATCACGCCGATGATCCCTCCTGCAACCATGCCGATTATGAGCAGAATGGAATCCCAGTAACTCTTGATAATGGATTTTGCTTTCATATTCACCCTCCTGTTATATGACAGATTCTACCGCTTTGCGTACTCACGCAAAATCGCATCCACCGCCATCTTGACATACTTGGGATCCGTGGCCAGATTCAAGCGGATAAAGCCCTTGAAATTATCACCGAACCACTCGCCATAATCTACCGCCAGACGGCATTTATCCTGAATGAATCCCTTCAGTTCCTCCGGTTCAATGCAGCTCCTCATATCCAACATTGGCAGATATGTGCCCTCAAGAGGAGTCATGGTCACACCCGGGAGCTTGCCGCACAGCTCGCGTTTCACATAATTGTAGTTATCCTCGATCACAGCCAGAAGTCCTTCAAGCCAGTCTGCGCCTCCGCGGTATCCAGCCTCAGTTGCGGTGATTCCCAGGATATTGAAATCCGTGCGGTTATACATGTTGGCAAACTCATCGTACTGGACACGCAGCTTAGGATCGCAAATTACGATATTAGAGTGAACCAGGGCCGCCAGGTTGAAGGTTTTTGAGGCGGCGTTTACCAGCACCAGATTGTCGCGGTATTTTCCTCCGGAAACCATAGGCGCCGGAATATGCCTGCTGTCTCCGAACACGAAATCCTGATGAATCTCATCGGAAATCACCAGCACGCCGTGGCGTTTGCAGATGTCCAGCATCCGATCCAGTTCCTCCTCCTTCCAAACGCGGCCCACCGGGTTATGGGGCGAACAGAGAATGAACATTTTAACATCGTTATCCACAATCTGGCGCTCAAAGGCATCATAATCCACAGTAAAGTACCCGTTATTGTTCACAAGATCGCAGGTAACCAGTTTGCGCTTACAATCCTTCACCGCATTGTGGAATGGATAATACACCGGAGTCATGATAATAACCGCATCACCAGGCTTGGTATAACAGTTTACAAACCAGTAAAGCGCTCCCACCACACCGGTGGCCAGTCTCACCCACTCCTTCTCCATAGGCATACCGTGGCGGTTCTCCATCCAGTCGAAAAACGCATCGTAATAGGACTGCGGTATGTATGCGTATCCGAAAATGCCATGCTCGATTTTCTCGGTCAGGGCCTCGGTGATGGCCTCACAGGTTTTGAACTCCATATCAGCCACCCACATAGGAATCAGATCCGCATCCCCATAGCGCTCCTCCAGCAAATCCCATTTCAGGGAAACCGTCCCCCTGCGCTCCGTCGAATACCTTGATACAAAATAATCCTTCTCCATCATTAACCTCCGTTTTTAATATTTTTTTTGAATTTGATAATAAATATTTTGTATCTTCATTCTAGTATGGTATATACCATTTGTAAAACAAATAAATAAAATAGTATCCATTTATATTTTTCATAGTTATAGTTGCAATCCAGCTCCTTCTGAATTATAATTTTGGCATAACCAGAAACTTCAAACAGGAGGCGCCCATGGAACTGCGGACATTGAAAACCTTTATCAAAGTGGCGGAACTGCTGAACTTCTCAAAGGCTGCCGAGGCCCTGGGCTACACCCAATCCACGGTAAGCGTACATATCGGTCAGTTGGAGACGGAGCTGCACACCCGTCTGTTCGAACGCTTCGGCAAAAATGTGCGTCTGACCGCGGAGGGCCTCTCCTTTCTGTACTATGCGGAGCGGATCATTGAAGCGGAACGGGAAGCCGCCAATTATATGCTTCACCACATGGAACCCCATGGCACTTTGATCATCGGAGCAGTGGATTCCATCAACTGTTATCTGCTTCCACCTTTACTTCTGAAATACCACGAACAGTACCCCGGAGTAAACGTGATTATCAAGACCGCTTCCATGGAAATTTTGTTCGAGTGGCTGGAGCATAATGAGATCGATCTTGCCTGTGTATTAAATGAAAATCTGTACAGCAACAAATACATCAAAATTTTTGAAGCAAAAACTCCAGTCCGTTTCATTGTGAATGTCAGCCATCCTCTAGCGGATCATCCCCACATATCCTTGGACAGCCTGACTTCCCAGGACTTCATTCTAACAGAAAAAGATATCGGTTACCGGAGGGATCTGGATATCCGTCTCAGCCAGTACGAGCGCCATGTGGAGCCTTTTTTGGAAACAGGAGACGCCGAAGCCATTCTGCGCTACATCCGGCACAGCAATGCTGTCACCTTTCTCCCGGAATATGTGGTATACCAACAGTTGCGGGATGGTTCCCTGCGCGCTCTGCAGGTGGACGAGATTTCTTTGAACGTGTGGATCCATTTTCTGTATTTGAAAAAAAAGTGGGTGACTCCGCAAATGCGCGCCTTCGCAGAGCTGATCCAGGCGCAGGGACTGTGGCCGGAGTAGGGCGCTCGGGCTGCGCTCAAACTCTGCCCCGGCAAGCCCGCGAAACAATCTCCCCTCAACTTCTTATAATGTGCTCATCACAGAATCAAGAGGAGGAGAACCCTATGAAACCCATGTAGGAGCTCTCCAAAAAGCGGACCGATATCTGCCTGGACAGCATCCGGAGCCCCCGGGAGTCCTTTCACTATAGAAGAATGAGGAATAGCGTCCGCTGTATCATGAAAAGCCACGTGGTGGACGTCTACGGGAAGGTGGATTCTCTTTACGCCGCATTTGAGTTTAAGAAAAATAATGCGGTTCAGGAGACGGGTATGGATTGAGATGGGCGTCACCCAGCAGTCCTACCAGGCCATCAACTCCGATTCAAGCCGCCGCGCCATTCTTATTTCCCACTCGGAGGAGAGCCGGAATGTGATCCGGGTGGCCAGGGCGCCGAAAAAGCGGATGGTGCCCATTACACCGATTACCTCGTAGGTGGAACCCACGCCGTGCACCTACGCCTCCTATATTGTGAGAACCGGGACATGGGAATGTAAAATGGGAAACATCTGGACACAATAAAAGAGGGTGCCGCTCAATCATCTATTTTGATGATTTTGCGACACCCTCTTTTATTGTGATAGCTTTTTGGTTTATGGGCGGGGGATTCTGTCTTTTGGGCAAATCCGCACATTCTCCCCGACTAAAACCTCGTCCCGCACTTCGGACAAAGCTCAAAGTCCTCCTGGGTCTCATAACCGCAGTTCGGACATTTCTTCACCCGATTCCCGAACCCGTTGTCGTATCTGCCGTTCCCCTCCTGCACCAGGGTCAGGTCCTTTTGTTCAATGTCCACCTGTCCGCCCCGGGCCAGAATCTTTCCCACCTCCGGGTCCAGCTCGTAGACGGTGCCGCAGCAGGACATTTTCACATAATACTTCCGGTTCCATTTGAACAGTGGAATGAAGAAAAAGCTGAAATACATGTAGGTCATCACCACCTGAAAACGGCCGTAACGGCCACAGCGGTCGCAGATCACGGTTTTTACATAGTCCAGAATCTTCTGGCCCTGGCTGATTCCACCGATAAAAATCATTTACTTTCCTCCTGTGCCCCACGGCGTAATTCCTGATGCCCGCGTTTCGCCCTGCGATAAGCGGTGCCGGCGGGCCGTACCGGCCGCGGGTCTGTCCCTGCAATCATCCGGAACGCGAAAAAGAGCGCCGCTGCCGGGCAAAGCCGTGTCCGCCGTGGGTAACGGCGGCAGCTCTGCCCGTCCATACGGGGCGCTCTAACGATATTCATAACTCAGCAAAACATGCGCGGCCTTGCGCTCATCCGGCGGCAAAACCCACATACCTGCCTACAGATACGCCTTCTTCAGCGCCTTCATCAGCACCTTGGGATCGCGGTTGTAGGGAGTCACCGGACAGATGGGCTTGTTCACATCCATCAGGGTGTACACGGCGGTTCTGGCCGCGCGCACGGAATACTCCTCTGTGAACACCATGTCATCCGGAATCTCCACAAACTGGCTGACCATGGCGAAATTGGTGGAGCCGGTGGGCACTACCGGCGGACGGTCGGTGTACTTGCGGGGTTCAAACTGCGCATCCACATAGGGCATATAGCAGGGGATCACATTGACCACGGTCTTCATCAGCTCCGCGATCTGGTCCTCCGGGATATGCAGGTGGTGCAGGTACTCGTTCAGCAGCTCCTCGCCGGTGCAGTCCTTCATGGGCTTTTTCACGTAGTCGCCGATGGCCTCGGTATACAGGCCGTAGCCCCAGAAAATGGTCTCGTCCATGGGCTGGTTCACGAAATGGGGCTGCGCCGCCACCACGCTGCTCATCAGCCAGCTGGAATCCTTGAAGGTCATCAGCGCGCCGCTGCCGGGCACATTTCCAGTGAAGTTTTCGATCACCTTTAAGAGCTGGTCGCCCTTGCAGGTCACGGTAAAGCTGAGCCAGTTGGTCTCATGAGGCTTGGAGAAGAACGGTTCCGGGTTGCCCAGCTCCGGCTTCTTTGCCGCAACCTTGGCCCAGAGCTCGCCGGAAATAGGCTTCTTCACCGGAGCGGGGGCCGGGGTGTGCATATCGCCCAGGGTTGCGCTGTCGGTCATGCAGGCGTTTGTCATGATGCAGAGATCGCCGTCGTTTAATTCCACGGTGGAGATAACGTATTCCGGCTCGCCCTCACCCGCCGCCGTATTGCGGCTCTTCAGGTACAGGGTCTTGGCCGTGATGCCCGCGCCGTCGGCGAAATCAATGTCGGTCACCTCGGTATTTTCCTTGAATACCACGCCGTGGCTGCGCAGATACGCCTCCAGCGGACGGATCACGCTGTCGTACTGGTTTAAGGGAGTTCTGGTCACGCCCTCCAGGGTTTCGATGCGGCTGAACTCAAAAATCATACGGTTCATGTAACGGCGGAACTCATACAGGCTGCTCCACTTCTGGAACGCAAAGGTGGTCTGCCACATATGCCAGAAGTTAGTGGTGAACATGTGGGGCGTCTCCTTGAACCAATCCTGAATGGTCAGGTTGTCCAGCTTCTTCTCGTCGGTCAGCAGCAGCTTTAACAGCGCGTTGCGGTCGGCCTGATTGAAGCCCATGCTCTTCACATCCTGGATCTTGCCGTCACGGTCCACCAGTCTGGCCTTGGCGCAGGTGGGGTGGGCGTGGTCAAAGTTTAAGATCTCCTCGGTCACGCTGCGTCCGGGCTGGCGGATGGACGGAATGGAGGAAAACAGCTCCCAGAAGTTCTCATAGGTCTCCTCGTTGAGCATACGTCCGCCGCGGCACACAAAGCCATGTTCCGGATCGCCGATCCCGTCGTTGCTGCCCCCCAGAATGTGCATGCCCTCGTAGATGGTGATGCGGTCGCCCGGGAACTTGCAGTCCCGGATCAGGTATGCCGCCGCCGCCATGGTGGCCAGCCCCCCGCCTACCAGATAGGCCCGCTTCTCGCCGTAGTCGCGGTTGTTCATCACCGCCTCCTCAATGGACTCAATTCTGGATGTCTCCTGCTTTTTCTGTCCATCCCGCATCTTTTTCAGCAGCACTCCCGCTGCTGCGGCCGCTGCGCCTACTGCGATGACTTTTCCTGCTTTTTTCTTCATCTTTGCTCTCTTCCTTTCCAATGTGTTCGATTTTCCTTCTCTGCCTGGCAGATTTCCTATGCAATCCGTACCGCTCCGCCGGGAACCGGCGGAACCGCAAATGCAGCTATGTTAATCTATCCAGAGTATTTCCATATTTGCAGCCATTCAGACAGCGGAAAAAATGGTATACCGGATGTCTGAACGGTTCCATCTGCTTTAAAAATGTTCCGTAAAATAATTGGCCAGCGCTGCAAACTGCTCCAGCGTCAGCGCTTCCCCCCGCACGGACGCCGGCAAACCCAGACCAGCGATAGCTTCGGCGATATTTTCCTTGGTATAGGCTAGCTCAGGCGAATTGTTGAGCCCGTTCTGTAAGGTCTTTCGCCGCTGGTTGAAGGAGGCGCGGATCAGCCGGAACATCAGCGCCGGGTCCGTCACCCGCACCGGCGGCTCCTTGTAGCGGGTCAGGCGGATCACCGCGGAACCCACATTGGGCCGGGGAATAAAACAGTTGGGCGGCACATTTGCCACGATGTAGGGGCTGGCGTAATACTGGACCGCCAGGGAAAGCGCCCCGTAGTCCTTGGAGCCGGGGCCCACCTGCATGCGGTCGGCCACCTCCTTCTGCACCATCACGGTGATGTTGTCGATGGGCACGCCGCTCTCGAACAGGCCCATGATGATGGGGGTGGTGATGTAGTAGGGTAAATTGGCCACCACTTTGATGGGTTTGCCGCCGTTGTGCTCGTCCACCAGACGGTTGATGTCTACTTTAAGTATGTCGTCGTTGATAACGGTGACGTTGGAGTAATCTTTCAGCGTTTCGCCCAGTATGGGGATCAGATTGGCGTCGATTTCCACAGCGATCACCTGGCGGGCGTGTTCGGCCAAATACTGCGTCATGGTGCCGATGCCCGGACCGATCTCGAGCACGCAGTCTTCCGGGCCGATGCCCGCGGCGGTAATGATCTTGTCCAGTACGTGGGGATCGATGAGGAAATTTTGTCCGAATTTTTTCTGGAATACGAATTGGTATTTCTGTATGATTTCGATTGTTTCTTTCGGGTTGCCCAGTTTGTTTTGCATGTGGTTTTCCTTACGTTTTCTTTTAAGGTTATGGTAGACCATTGGGAGGGAAAAGTCAATGAAAATTAGGGGGAGGGACGCAAAAGGGACGCAACCGCGCGGAGGGCGTCGATTCAGTGGAACGGGCGGGGGAGGCGGCGGACGGAGGAGTTCCGGTTTACTCGGCGGCAGCCA
>OBXQ01000108.1_pt1 | contig 69766 bp, 58 predicted proteins | sample 1476641 | NCBI WGS metagenome assembly OBXQ01 (sample SAMEA2580174, study PRJEB22360) | human gut metagenome | biome: human gut; feature: human-associated habitat; material: faeces | place: Denmark | collected 2008/2010
GCGACACCATCCCGTTCCAGCGCCGCCGCCGGCGGCGGGGCCACCGCCGTTGCCCCCGACAAGGCGATGTTGTTGTTGTGGGTCCATCTGCACATGACGACGGCGTCCCTGACGGCTTTGTCCACATCCCCGGCGGCGAAGAGCGCCACCGGCGAAATCTTCATGGCCCCTCCGTTGCTGGCCTTGCCGTTGTCATTGACCAGGACGAAACCGCCCTCCGGCAAAGCCGGCTTGTTTCCCCGCAGTTCTTCCACCGCCGCTCTGGTGGTGGGGCCTGCGAATCGCTGGAAAAAGTCGTTGTACTCCGCCCAGGACAACAGGGCCGCCCGGGACACCTCCGGCGTAATCTCCCCGTTGTGGCGGAGAATTTCCAGGCAGGTGACGTATGCCAGGCTGAAATCGTCGGTCACCTGGCCGGGCATATTCCCTCTGGCAAAGGTGTCGTCCGGCGGGGTCAGAAATTCCTTCACCCGGCCGCCGAATTTCTCCTCGATCTGCCTGCGGGTGCGCATCTCCGTGGCCGCGCCCAGGGCATCCCCCGCCGCTGCGCCCACGAGGCAGCCCAATATCTTTTCTTCTATGTAATCCAAAACAGTTCCTCCGTTATCCTTATGATTTTACCTGCTGCCGGGAATCCCGCAGAGCCGTCCCCGGGAGCGCGTTTTTTGCCGCGAGCCCGGAGTCCGGGATGAATTTTCACATGAGTCCCTTGGGGGACAATATATAATAGTATCCCGGCGTCCCCGGCTCCCTCAGCACCTTATAACATACATTTTCTTCCAAAAGGGCATAGTCGCCCCGGGAGAGTCTGACCGTGTAAACGCTCTCCGGCCGTCCCCGCAGCATCACCGTCAGCTTCACGGCGCCGCAGGCGCACAGAATTTGGCGCGCGCCGTCCCGGCCGCATTCCGCGGCGCCGTCCCGGGAAATGGCTGTCCGGCCGCATTCCGCGGCGCTGCCCCTGGAAATGGCTGTCCGGCCGCATTCCACGACGCTGTCCCGGGAAATGGCTGTCCGGCCGCATCCCCTGGCGCCGTCCCGGGAATCGTCCTCCGGGAATCCAACGCCCAGATAGCAGCCCTCCGTCAGGGCCGGCGCTTCCTCCAGCCAGCTCCTCCAGCCGGTATCCCCGGCAAGGCCGGGGCCTTCCAACACACGGACCAACCGGCCGTAGGTCGAAAACGGCGTACCATCCGCCCCGTTTAACAACCGGTCCGCCTCAGGCGCGCCCGGCCGTGTTTGCGTTTCCGGCACCGCCGCCTGCGGCTCCCCGGACTCCGGGACCGCTGCCTCCGGCTCCCCGCGTTCTCCCGTCTCCCACCGCACCGGCACCGCTTCCGGAACAATCTCCGTCCACTTCACCTCAGACGCCACAAAATCCCGCTGCGGAATCAGGAAAAAGTAGGTGGTATCCCGGTGCAGCCCGTGGTTTGCGTCGTGCCAGATTCCCCGGCCCAGCACCACCGCATCCCCCGGCCTCATGATAAAGGCCCGGACGTCCCGGCTCCGGGGCGCTCCCTCCGGGTCGGAGTCCGCCACCGTGAGAACCATCTCGTCGTCCCCGCAGATCAAAAGCTCCTCGGACAGGGTGTGCCGCTCCATCTTCGACGAGACAAAAGGCCCGCCCGCCACCGCGGTCGCCCCGATTTTCAGCGGCTCCCCGCTGATCCGCTGCCGGCTCACAAACGTCCGCCCGTCCGCCAGGCGCGCTCCGTCCTCCCCGCGCAGATTGTAATATCTGCCGTAAGCCGCAAAATTCCCGGCTGTTATCCGTATAGGCTCAATGGCCTGCATATCGCTTCCCCCATTTCTACAAACCGCTGTAATAGCGGGCCGCAATATCGTGCGGCAGCTTTTCCAGGTTGAACGCGCAGTGGTCGTTGGCAAAATCCACATACCCCGGCGGAATCATGTACATCCCGTAAACCGCCCCCGCGATCGCGCCGGCCAGCACGGACAGCCCTCTGATCTCCCGCCCCAGCCAGGCGGCCTCGGCCATCATTTCCGTAAATTCTTCAGGCTTGCGCTCCAAAAGCCGGAGCAGCGCTTCCAGCAGCGGATTCTCCCGCGGCTGCCGCTTAACCGCCCCGCGGATCACGCCCAGCACCGCCTCCAGCCGGTCGTTTCCGGCCATGGCCTCGGCAAAGGCGCTGGTCAGCCCCATGTTCTCTTCCAAATCCTGCTCCCCGGGATAAACCACCTCGCAGATTCGTGCAAAAAACTCCCTGGCCCCACCGGCGTTGCCGGGATTCGCCAGGCCCGCCGGCATGGTCATCAGCGCTTTTTCCGGGAACGTTCTTCCCTCCCGCATGAACTCCGGGTACTGGTTCCAGGTCACCAGCGCGCTGGAAATCTTTCCCGGATTCAGTCCTTCCCGGCATTTTGCAAGCTCCTCGGCCACAAAATAGGCGATGGCAAATTCCCCCGAAACGCCCGCCGGTTCTTCGGAGAGCAGACTGCCGTCAAACCCCCGCTTCTCATCCAGCGCATGTTCCAAAAGCGCCCGGTAATGTTCCCGGTCCCCGGCCGCCCTGGCCATGGTCCCGAACATGTCCCCCAAAGCCGCGCCGTAAATACAGCCCATGATCTTGTTGCAGCTCAGGGTGCTGACGCTGTCCTGCTGCTTGCGGCTGTACTGGGTGTGGGTGTAAAAAATATCGGACCTCTGATAGTTCTCGCAGTATTCGATGATCCGGCCCAGCTGGTCGCTGGAGGTGCGCTTGATGCTCAGCACCGGCTCGTCGGGCAAAATATCCAACAGCCTGGCCACATTGTCCGGGCACCCCACGGCCCGGAATTTCTCGTCGATCACGTCAAAATAGATATTCGCTTTTGTGTTTAACAAGTTGTACAGGGAGCCGTTCTCCAAATCCTCCTGGTAAAAGTCGATGTTGCCCACATAGCGCTTCACCAGATATGCGTCGTCATACCCCGCGGGCCTGCCCTCGGCCAGCCGCACCCTGACGATATGGATCAGGGGCGTATAGCGGGGCACGCCGAAGATATTGCTGAGCTTTTCGTCGGCGGACAGCTCCTCGATGCTGATCAGCCTGGAACCGATTCCCATACCGGCTCCGGCGTATTTCTTTAAGGAAGATAATCCATGGCTTCTCTCCGTACTGCCGAACACCTGGGGGCTCTTCACCACAAAGGTTCCCCGCCCCTTGATCGTTTCCAGAATTCCTCTGCGGCACAGCTCCTTGATGGCCTCCCGCACCGTCACCCGGCTCACGCCAAAGGCCTCGGCCAGCTCATTCTGGGTGGGAATCATGTCTCCCTTTTGGTAAACTCCATTGGCGATGTCCTCGGATATCTTGTGGAAGATCTGCGTGTAAACGGTTCTGGGAGTGCTGTTTCTTGTCATTGAAAACCCTCCAATCTGAATTGAAATGAATATGCATAGTCATTAATGACATTATAAATATGCATATGCATATTTGTCAACGAGATTGCACAACATGAAATGTATAATTTCGTTTCCATCAACGGTATTTTGGAAAAAAATAGTAGAATTTCTCGGAACTTTGCCCCTGTTTTTTACAATTCAAGCACCACGAAGAAAAATATATGGCCAGCCATTTACATGTCTCACATCCATCCCCGTACCGAACGCCGATCTACGGCCAGTCGCCCGCAGGCTGTGCGGCAGCCTGTTACAGCCAACAAAAAAGCAGAGGACCGCGCCAGTCCTCTGCTTTTTTGCCTCATCCGTTCCCCGCCCCGCAGAATCCGTTCCCATCCGTCCCCGGAACGTCCCCGCGCAAGCAGGACAATACAATTATTCAAAATACTCCCGGTACTCGTCCGAGAAAATCTTCCCTCCCAGGCGTCTGATTCCCCCATATAAATGCTGCATCATCAGGGGTTCGATTGCGTCCAGATTCTTGGTATCGATAATCTGCATCATCTCCTGATGGTTCTCCAGAACATCCGGCACGTTCCTGGCCCCCACGATGTCCAGACGGATAAAGCGGGAGTAATCCGCGTCCGGTTTAACCAGCTGTTCCCAGAGGTACATCTTGTCGGTGGACCGGAACCAGATCTCGTGCATGGCAAGGTCTCTGTGAAGAAAATCGTTGATATCAAAAGGCCCCGGCTCGTGCCTTTTTGCGCCGGACTCCTCCAGCAAACGCAGATGATAACGGGCCTGCTCAGCCTCCGGCGGAGTGCAGACCTTAACGAAGTCTCTGAACACCATGGACTCCACGGCGACCCGCTGATAGATCAGCTGATTGGCGATGTGCAGATTGATGGGCGTGACAATGGTTCCTTTATGAGGAATAATCTGCACAAAACGATTCTGCTCCAAACGCTGCAGCGCGCTGCGGACCGGAGTACGGGATATGGAGAAACGTTTACAAAGCGTGTTTTCACTCAGCATTTCCCCCGGCTTTATTTCCAGACTCACAATCTCTCCCTCAAGAATCTGGTATATCTCATCGACCGATAGACCTGTATCCATAAAATCCTCCTGTACCCCTGTGCTATATCTCTCATTATAGGGAGATGAAAATTAAAAGTCAAATAAAAGTTGTATCAAAAAAGCCCAGCCCGCCTCATCCTGTATACAAGCCAACAAAAATAAGCCGCCAAAATTGTGCATTCCGCCAATTTCAGGGCATGCAGGAGGAGAAAAGCTCATTTTCTATCTCTATTTTTCTACATTTTGTATAAATTTCGTATAAATATAAGTGGATTTTATTGTTAAAACAGAAGAACATTCAAAAAGTTGCAAAAATTTTTGCAGTAATAAAACACTTGCAAAATATGGTTTAATCTGCTAATATGCTGTTAGAGCAGTCAGCTTGTATACAAGTTTGTTGCAGATCCCGATACTATTTATTAAACCCGCAAGGAGGAAAGGTTTTATGAAAAAATCAATCGCAATGCTTCTGAGTCTCGCCATGGCGGCATCACTTACGGCCTGCGGAGGCGGCAGCAAACCGGCCGAGACACCGGCTCCCGAATCAACCACCACGGCTGCGGCAGCCGATACGTCTGAGGAAGCCAAAACAGAAGCGGCGGCAGACGGAGCGGAAGATCCCTTCGCAGCATTGGGCGACTTTGTCATGACCGTCGGCCATGCGCAGCCGGAAGGAAATCCCAGATATGTCTCCATGGAGAAATTTGCAGCCGATGTTGCAGAAAAGACCAACGGCCATGTGACCGTTGAAGTGTACGGCAACGGCCAGCTGGGCACCGAAAAGGAAATGCTGGAACAGGTCGTTGCAGGAACCATCCAGGGAATGAGAGGCGGCCAGTTTGACTTCAGCCCCCGTCTGCTGATGTTCACACTGCCCTTCCTGACCCAGAACCGCGCGCAGATCACCGCTTTGATGCAGAGCGATCTGGCGAAGAAAGTCTGCACCGAGGCAGAGGCAGAGACCGGCACCGTGATTCTCTCCCTGTGCGACGCAGGCGGCTACCGCCAGTTCTCCAATTCCAAGCACCCCATCACCAAGCCTGAGGACTTAAAGGGCCTGAAGATGAGAACCAACGGCATGAACACCATCGATAAGACCTTTATCGCAATGGGTGCAACCACAACCACCATTCCCTACTCCGACCTGTACATGGGCTTAAAGACCAGCGTTGCGGACGGTCAGGAAAACCCGTGGGTAAACGTAGAGGGTATGAAGTTCTATGAAGTGCAGAAATACTTCACGGAAGTAAACTACCAGTTCCATCCGGATCCCTTCTATGTAAACGCAACCTGGTGGAACGCCCTCCCGGCCGAGTATCAGGAGATCATCCAGGCCTGCGCAGACGAAATGTCCGTTTACAACGACCAGCTGATCGACGAGAACCAGAACGCTGCAAAACAGGTTGTAATCGACGCAGGCTGTGAAGTATACGAGCCCACGGAAGACGAGCTGAAGGCATTCCAGGAGGCCGTGCAGGTGGTATACGACCAGTGTATCGAAGAAGGTATGTTGACTGCTGAGGAACTGAAGGAAATGCAGGATATCGTGGCAAACGCAAAATAGCAACAGTTGGGCAGCCTGAATCATTGCGGTTACGCATAATTTACGGCTGCCCTTCGTCTATCAGGAAGGGGCTGATTACCATCGAAAAGCTGAAGAAGGCAGGAGAGAAACTCTTCAATTTATATTTTGGCATTGGCGTGGTCGCAATGGGGCTGCTGGCCGTACTGGTCGTATTTGCCGTCATTGCCCGCTATTTCTTTTCGCACAGCTGGAAAGAGCTGGCGGAGTTCAACACAACGCTGTTTGCATTTACAACCTTTTGGGGAATGGGCATCAATGTGATCAAAAATGAGCACGTGATGATCGATATCCTCTACGACGGCGTAAAGCCCGCCATCAAGCGCTGGCTCGCCGTGCTCAACTACGTGATCGTCATGATTGTGGACCTGGTATTTACCTGGCAGGGATTCAAATACGTGGCGGTGGCCGGCAAGCAGATCAGCCAGGGGATGGAGATTCCGATGAAATATATGTATGGAATCATGCCCGTGTGCGGAATTATCTGCGCGCTCTGCATCGTCGTCAAGATCGTCGAATTCATCACCGCAGATGTCTCGTACTTTGAACCGAAAAACAAGGCCCTCACCAAGGATGAGGCGGCTGCTTAAGAAAGGAGAGAAAATCTTATGGCAATGATCATTCTGTTAGTGCTGCTGATTTTCTTCGCAGCTCTGGGCGTGCCGCTGGCATTTGCAATCGGCGCTTCCTGCGTTACATACATTACAACCAACGCCCCCCATTTCATCAGCATGGTCCCCCAGCGGATCTGGAACGGCGCGTACAGCGAGCTGATGATCGCCATGCCGCTGTTTATGCTGGCGGGCGAACTGATGAATACCGGCGGAATCACAAAGCGGATTATCAATTTCTGCCTTCAGCTGCTGCGCCCGTTCCACGGCGGCCTGGGAGAGGTCAATATCGTGGCTTCCATGATATTCGGCGGAATCTCCGGCTCTTCCGTGGCGGATACATCGGCCCTTGGCAGTATCCTGATTCCGGCGATGGAAGAACAGGGCTATCCCCCCTCCGCATCGGCGGGTATTACCGTAGCTTCCTCCACCATGGGCATGATTATCCCTCCCTCCACGCCCATGATCGTGTATTCCATGATTTCCGGCGCTTCGGTAGGCGCGCTGTTTATGGCGGGCGCCGTACCGGGGATTCTGATCGGTCTGACCCAGCTGGTTCTGGTATTCTGGATCAGCCACAAGAAACGCTGGCATCCCAAACGCGCTCCTTTTGTGATGAAGGAATTTGTCTCAGCGATTCTGTCCGGAATCCCGGCGCTGCTGATGCCGATTTTCATCATCGTATGCGTGTCCTTCGGCGTGTGCACGGCCTCTGAGAGCGCAGGCGTTGCAGTGCTGTATTCCATGGTGGTCGGATTCTTCGTATACCGGGAGCTGACCTGGACGGATGTATGGAACGCACTGAAAAAAACGCTGATTTCCTCCTCCTCCATTATGCTGATCATCGGCTTCACCACCATTTTCACCTGGGTGCTCACCATGCAGAAGGTTCCCCAGATCGTAGCCGGCTTCTTTATGGGACTGAATATGCCCGCATGGGGAATTGCTCTGATGTTCGACGTCATGATTCTGATGATCGGAACCTTTATCGATGTGAGCCCGGCCATCCTTCTGCTGACCCCGATCATGCTGCCGGTTATGCAGAACTACGGATTTTCCCCGCTGCAGTTCGGCGCAATGATGATCACCGGTCTGGCCATCGGCCTGGTGACGCCGCCGGTGGGCATGTGCCTGAACGCGTGCAACAAGATCAACCGTATGCCCATTGTGGAGATTTTCAAGGGAGCGCTGCCCTTTGTAGTCTGCAACGTAATCGTGCTGATCGTCATCAGCCTCTGGGGGCCGCTGACTACCTGGCTGCCGGGCCTTCTTGGCTACAGCGTATTTTAAAGGAGAACTGTCATGACATTAAAAGAAAAATTGAAACAGGGGCCGGTTTTTGGAATGGCGTGCTTTACCGGTACGACCTGTGTGATTGAGAATATCGCCATGTCCGGACTGGATTTCATCTATCTGGACCTGGAACACACCAACTATATGTTGGACGAGGCCTTTGAGAAGCAGATCATGGCGGCGAAGCTCCACGACATTTCCATTCTGGTCCGCATGGCGGACGACAACGAGGTGGCGATCCGCAAGGTGCTGGAATGGGGCGCGGAGGGCGTTGTAATCCCCCACTGCAAGACGGCCGAGATGGCCAGGCGCTGTGTGGAAGCCGCCAAGTTCTCTCCCATGGGACGCCGGGGCGGCGAAAGCAATGTGCGCGCGGCCGGTTTCGGATATCACAATTTTGACTGGAACACCTATATGGAACAGCAGAACCGGGATACCATGGTGATTCCCATGGACGAGGATTACGAGTTTACGGACAATCTGGATGAGATTCTGGATGTGGAAGGCGTGGATGCCGTAAACTTCGGACCGATCGACTACGCGGTGTCTAAAAACCTGAAGGTCGGCTATACCATGGGCGAGGAAGTAAAGGAAGCTTACCGCGCGCTGGTTGCCAAGGCTCAGGCCAGGGGCATCGGCGTCCTGGGGCCGGTGGTTCCCCCCACAAAGGAGAATCTGGAGCAGGCGGTAAAGGACGGCTACAACATGATTATTCTGGGAAATGACATGTGGCATTTCCAGAAATCCCTGAAAGACATGATGCAGCAGGCCGTGGAACCGGTCAGGGAAGCGGCTGCCGGAAAATAAAATATAAAAAAGATATGCCCGGGACGAAGAATGGATCGACTTTCTTCGTCCCGGGCGTTGTTCTGCCGGTAATTGAATATTCGGTTACAGCACCACTGCCTCGGCGCTCCTGGAGCTGCTCACAACCCCCTGGAGCATCTTTTTCTTGTCCCGCTCCGCGATGCGGGCGTTCTCCTGAAGCGTCTCGCACTTCTGGTAGAAATACTTGATGATATCTTTTCGAGTGATAATTCCGATAAAGCACTTCTGGTCGTCCAGCACGGGGACGAAGTTCTGATTCAGCGCCTTGCCGATCAGGTCCTCCATGTTGGCGTCCGCTTTCACGGGGCGGTTGTCCAGGCGCCGCCTGATTGCGGTAACCGGGATCTTCTCCGCGCTTTTTAAATCCAGATTAAACTGATTTTTAATCCCCCACAAAAGATCGCCCTCCGTAAGCGTCCCCACGTACCGGCCGGTGCGGCTGACAATCGGTACTGCGGAATATTTGTGGTATTCCATCTTCTCCAAAGCCTGTCTCAACGTATCATCTTCACTTATGTACGCCACTTCACTTTTGGGAGTCAGGAAAAATAATATATTCATATTGTCACTCCTTCTTCTCCTCGTTCTTAATACAGTTTACTACAGTCCTCTGAACCGAATGTGAACAAATTATTATAAAAATCTGAAATTTCTTAAGATGCGGGAAAGGGTATATTTTCCTTCGGAAAATGCCGCCGGCTGCGCGCCAGCGGCATTTTCGGACAAAAAGGAGTTTTAAGGATTATTCGTATCTGTGAAGGTACTGAACAGATACGATTATTCCATGTAGTCCAGCGGGTCCACGGTTTTGCCCTCGTGCTGAAGCTCGAAGAATACGTTGACTCCCTCCACGGAATAATATTTTGTGGGCTCGGAGACATAACCCAGAGTCTGTCCGGCTTCCAGGTACTCGCCCTCCACCGCGCAGACTTCCTTGAGCTGTCCGCAGATGGCGGTGTAATCATTTCCCAGATCCAGGGTCACATAATTACCGATCTCCTCGTTGCTGCCCACCGCAACTACCTTGGCGTTGGCCGGAGCCGCCACCGGAGTGCTGACGTCGGACTGGATCACCAGGCCGGGGTTGCATTTGTACTGGTCCAGGGTGGGGAAATAAATGGTCTGGTCCATACTATAGTCCAGCAGCACATTTCCGCGAACCGGCCATGTCATCTTGCTGGTATCCGTAAAGTTCAGAACCAGCGGTTTTGCGGCATCCTTGCCCGCTCCGGCCTCTGCGGCCAGATCATCCCCCGCGTTGTTCGCGGGCGTTTCCTTTATTGCGGAAGCCAACGCTTCCTCCTTTGTCTCTTCCACAGGCGCTGCATTTGATGCGCCTGCCACCTGGGTGTCCCCCTGGGTTCCTTCCTGGGCGATGGTGTCCGGTCCCGGAATCTCCAGGTACGGGCTGGTCTCTTTCCCATTTCCTCTTTGAACGGTAAACACTCCTGCTGCGGCTACTATAGTCAGCAGGCCCAACACTAGCATGACAAGAAACAGCTTATCCTTGAGCATCTGGTTTATTTTGTCTCTCACGTTTATCACCTCGGTACTATTCTTACCAAACCGAGGGTTCTTATTCAGAAATCAATTCAATATTTTTATAAAAATACGTGAGTATCTCCTCCGCCTTCCACCCCTCCTTGGCCCGGGCGTTGGCGCCCGCCTGGCTGAGGCCGTATCCGTGTCCGATTCCCTTGGCAACGGCGCGCACGCCGTCCTCGTATGGCTCCAGCGTGAAGCAGGAGGACTGCAGCCCCAGGGCGTACTGCACCTCCTCGCCGGTAAAATCGTGGCCTCCGATCTGCAGCGCCGTCACGTAGCCGCCGTCGTCCCGGGACACGATCTGCACCGAATCGGGAATCTGCCCCGGCTCCACCGGACGGGCGCCAAAACTGCTGTCCGGGATTCCGCTTATTTTTCCGGCAAATTCATCCCTGGTGAAGGTGAGCATCTGCAGGTAGCCGTCCGCCTCCACGTCCTTCGGACAGTCCACCGGCTGAAGGTAGGGATGCCCCTCGTCCCCGGCCCTGGTTCTCCCCGCGGTGGCCCGGCAAAACATGGCGTCTATGTACTGTCCGTCGCAGACCATGGTCACGCCCGCCGTGGACTGCACCGCATCCTCCAGCTTTTCATAGATCGCCGGAAACTGGGCGCTTCCCCAAAGCGCTTTCATCTGCGCCGTCTCCATGCAGTCCAAATCCAGGGCCGACTCCGGCACCTCCTGAACCGACCCGTCCCCCGGGCTTCCTCCCATCTGTTTGTATATGTAGGTTCTGGCCACCACCGCCTGGGCCCGCAGGGCCTCGATCTCATAGTCCGCAGGCATCTGGCGCGCCAGCACCCCCGGCAGATACTCCTCCACGTCCATGTAATACCCCGTGCCGCCCCGGTCCAGCAGAATCCGCCGCTTTCCCACCGCCCCGGCCTGCTGCTCGTGGCGAAGCTCCTCCCCGTGGATCGTGCCTGTCCAGGCCAGAGTCGTCAGATAGGGGACCATCAGCCCCGCCAGCACGCCCACAATGATCCGTCTGTTCATCTCCGCGTTTCTCCCTTCCCCGTTCTTTGCCGTTTCTATGCGCTGCTATCAGTATATGAACGCAGGCGGGGCGATATGCGCGGGTTTTCTGTGACTTCCGCTGCGCCCCACTCGCAAAAACGCCTGGCGGGATATTCCCCGTGGACGGTAACCGGCAGTCCCCTTACCTACCCGGAAACGCAAAAATACCGCCCCGGGAATCAGACTGGCAGCGCGCCAATCTGCACCGGGACGGTACTAAATCATCCGGTTTCAGCCCAGGAACGGTCTCCCGCCCTTACGCCTCCACCTCATAGAGTTTTCCATATTTTTCCTTTAGATACCGCACATAATACTTCGGGTCAAAGTCCTCCCCGGTTACGTCCTTTAAAATGGTGCGGCTGTCCTTCAATTTACCGTACTGGTGAATATTTTCCCGCAGATACTCCCGGATCACATCCACCTTGCCCTGCTCCAGCAATCCCTCGAAGTCCATTTCCTGTTTCATGTGGTAGTAGAGCTGCGCTCCGAAGGCGCTGCCCAGGGCGTAGGAGGGGAAGTAGCCGAAGGATCCCTGGGACCAGTGGATGTCCTGCAGCACGCCCTGTGCAGGATTTTCCGGGCGGACGCCCAGGTATTCCTCGTACTTGTCGGCCCAGAGCTGCGGCAGCATCTCCACGTCCAGGTCTTCCTCGATCAGCTGTTTCTCGATCTCATAGCGGATCAGCACGTGAAGGCTGTAGGTCAGCTCGTCGGCCTCGGTGCGGATCAGCCCCGGCTCCACCTTGTTGACCGCCTCCACAAACTGGTCCAAATCCACGTTTCCCATCTGCTCCGGGAACATTTCCCGGACCTTTCCGTAGATGGGCGCCCAGAAGGCGGGGCTGCGGCCGATGATATTTTCGAAGAAGCGGGACTGGGACTCGTGCATGCCCATGCTGGCCCCCTGGCCCACCGGCGTCAGGGTCAAATCGTCCCGGATTCCCAGCTCGTAGATGCCGTGTCCGGCCTCGTGGATCACGGAAAACAGCGAGCTGTCCACGCGGTCCGTGTAATGGGTGGTGATGCGTACGTCCTTGTTGTGCAGGTTGGTGGTAAAGGGATGGGCGCTGACCGCCATCACGCCCTTGTCAAAGTCAAAGCCGACGTATCCGGCCAGGAAACGGCCCAGCTTCTCCTGCTTCTCCTCCGGGTAATCGCCGGTCAAAAAACCGTCGTCGATTATCTTTTTGCTCTCCGTCACCTGTTTCAGAAACGGCACCAGCTCCTCTTTCAGGATGCCGAAGAAGCGGTCCAGATTTTCCATATTAAAGCCCTTCTCATAGGTGTCCAGCATCACGTCGTAGAGCTTCTGGCCGTCCTTTGCCCGGTAACCGGCGAATTTCTTCTGGTACTCGATCACCTTCTTTAAGGTGGGGGCGAAGCTGTCGAAATCGTTGTCCTTCTTTGCCCTGGACCACACGGCCGTGGACTTGGCCACCAGCCTTGCGTTGTCCTCATATTCATTTCTCGGAATGCAGTCCAGCTGTTCCAGCTCGTCCGCCACCTCCCGAACGTTGGCCGCCTGAACCTCGTCCAGCCCCCGCTCCGCCTGCAATTCCTTTACCAGGGCTTTCATCCGGTCGTTGGTCACGGCCTGGAAATATTCGCCGGACAGGGTGCCGATCACATTGCTGGTCAGCTCCCCCGCCTCCTTTGGCGCCAATGTTTCGTTGTCCCACTCGAACAGGGTCATGGCTGTTTTCAGCGCCATCGCCCGGTCCAGGTATGTTTTAAACTCCTCATATGCCTTGCTCATGTTCTATCTTCTCCCTTCTCACAGCTAAAGGACACTCTTGGCCAGAGTGTCCCCAATCTGTTCTCATTTTATGCGAAAAATGTGCGAAAGTCAAATGCCGGCAAACGAGACAATCACCAGATTTCATCCAGCAGCTGGGCGTACTCTTCATTGACTTCATCCAAAAATTTACAAAAGTCGTCCCGGCCCTGGTAGTCCACCGTCCAGCCGTACCGGTCGCAGGCGGCGGCCCACTCCTTGGTTCCCGCCATCTTGCAGAGCGTCTCTCCCCAGTATTCCACCGCCTCCTCGGGCATATCCTCCGGCCCGAAAATCCCCCGCCAGTTGCTGAAATCCGCGTCGATTCCCAGATCCCGGCAGGTGGGAATCTGCGAGAGCGCATCCCCCTCCAGGCGGTCAGGCGCAGTCACGGCCAGCACCCGGATGTCTCCGCTCTCCACCAGCCCCAGGACGTCGCTGATCCCCGCGCTCATCACGTCCACCCGCTCTCCCATCAGCTGGGCCATCACGCCGCCGTTTTCAAACCCCTCATAGGGAATCTCCTGCAGCGCTTCCACCCCCGCCGCGTGGGCGATTTTCAGGAACTGGACGTGGTCCATGGAGTATTCGGAGGAAGTGCCTCCCACCTTCACGGATCCGGGATCCGCCTTCAGCTGGTCCATGACCTGGTTCAAGGTCTGATAGGGGGAATCCGCCCTCACGGCAAAGCAGCCGTAATCCACCGCCAGCTTGGCGATGGGCGTGGTATTGTCCCGGTAGTTGAGCGCTGTGCTTCCGTTTAAATTGATCAGGCACAGCGGCGGGGAGTAGACCACCAGCATGTCGTTGCTGCCCCGCTTCTCATGCATGTATTCCAGACATACCCTTCCTCCCCCTCCAGGTTTGTTGGTCACGGGCAGCGGCACGCTCACCAGCCCCGTCTCCTGCAGACACTGGGCCATGGCGCGCACGGTCAGATCATACCCGCCTCCCGGCCCCGCGGGCGCGATCAGCTCCACCGCCTCCCGCGGGTAGGTTCTCTCCTCCTGCTCCGGGTTCTCTCTGCCGCAGCCAACCAGGACTGCTGCCAGAAAAACCGTCAAAATCCATCGTGTCCATTTTTTCATAACCCTCTCCGCCTTCTAATACTCGATCATGTCCAGCTGCCTGCGGTATCCCTTGTCGATGGCCGCCACCAGCTCTTCAAAATTTACCGGTTTGATCAGGATGTTGTCGATCTGCCCGTCCTGGCGCAGCTCCAGGGCCTCCCGGTCCACCAGACCGGTGATCATAATCACGCACAGGTAGGGCTGAAGCTTCTTCATCCTCTGGGCCAGGGCCGTTCCCTTGATCCCGGGCATCATGTAATCCACAATCACGGCGTTCCAGTGAATCCGGCCGCTTACCATATCCTCCAGCGCCGCCTCCGGGTCCGTGTAGCCGTCCACATGGTAGCCCCGCCGTTCCAGGCGCTTACGCAGGTATTTCACCACGCTCTCCTCGTCGTCGATCAGGGCGATGGAAATCTGCTTGACCTCCTCCCGCTTCTCCGGCTGCCTCTGAATCTGAACCGCGCAGACGCCGATGGTCACCGGCAGGTAGATGTAAAAACAGCTTCCCTCCCCGGGTCTGCTCTGCGCGCTCACGGCCCCGCTGTGGTTGATCAGAATGTCCTTGACCACGGACAGCCCCAGCCCGGTGCCCTCCCCAGCCTCCTTGGTGGTGAAAAACGGGTTGAAAATCTGGTGCAGGACCTCCTCGCTCATGCCGCAGCCCGTGTCGCACACCGCGATCTCCACATAGTCCCCGTCCGCCATCTCCCGGCAGTGCTCCGGAAGCTCCTCCCGGCTGATGCGCCTGGTTTTCACCGACAGCAGACCGCCGTCCTTCTCCATGGCCTGGCAGGCGTTGGAGTAGAGGTTTAACAGTACCTGGTGCAGCTGGGTGGCGTTGCCGTAAACGTTCACGTTGCCGTCGTCCAGCTTTTCCTCCAGCCGGATGTTGGAGGGGATGATAAGCCGGATCATCTTCAGCGCGTCCCGGATGATCACATCCAGGTTCACGGACTTGAAGGAGGTGGTGTCCGTCTCCTTGCGGCTGAACGGCAGAATCTGCTCCACGATTTCCTTGGCCCGGGTTCCCGCCTTGTGAATCTCCGCAATGTCCTCAAAATACTCGCTCTTTCTGCCCAGCTGTTCCTCCAAAAACTCCGAGTACCCCAAAATGGGCGTCAAAAGATTGTTGAACTCGTGGGCAATGCCGCCGGCCAGCGTGCCGATGGTGGTCAGCTTCTGGTAATGGCGCGCCTCCTCCCGGCTCTGGTGCAGTTCCTCCAGGGTGCTGTTGATCTCCTTTAAATACTTGGTCTCCAGCCTCAGCTTCTGGCGGTTGCGCAGCAGGTGGTAGATGATGGTCCCGCCGGCGATCACCAGAAACAGCACGGTTGCCGCCAGCAGGCCGAACCGCTTTAACATGTTGTTCTGCAGTTCCACCGCCTTGGAATAGGGCATTGCCGTGGAGACGTACCAGGAATTTCCGCTTAAATTCATGCGGGAGAATGCGGCGATCACCTGCTCTCTCGGCAAAATACCGCCGGAGTAGGAGTCGTACACCGCGGTGCCCTCCTCGTTGGTATACTGTTTTTTCAGCATCCGGCGCAGACTCTCATACTGGGGCATGGAATCCAGATCCGGGATATCCCGCTCAAAATTGAATTGCAGCATCCGGGAATCCGGGTGCATGATAATATTCCCGTTCCCATCCTTCACCACAATATCGCCCTGATCCCGGAAATTTAAGTTGGCCACATACCGCTTGTAGAGCACATCCAGGTCCATGACGCTGATCACGGTGCCCAGATAGCCGTTTCCGCCGTAAACATTGGTGACCAACGTCATACCGCAGCGCTCTTCGTCGATAGGGAACACCGTTCCGATCCCGCTCTCCCGCTTCCTTGCGGACTCGGCCAGGCCCAGGGCGTCCTCGTCCAGCTCCCCGCTGAAGGGATATTGGTTGTAGTGGAAAATTTCCTGACCATACCGGTCCAGCACATAGATCCGCACCGGGTCCTGCTGGTGGGACTGCATATAGGAAAAGATATATTCCTTCATCCGGGCCGTCTCGCCCACGGTATAGTAGTACTCCATGGACTCCAGAAAACCAGGGGTCTGGGTCACGCTGCGGATGTCCCGCAGCTGGTCGGATATGTACAGCTCCATATTCTGGGCCACCGCCCGGGAGATCAGAAGCAAATGCTGCTGTTGCTGCTCCACCACCATGTTGGTGTACGCGTCGTAGGTGTTGTACATGATGACGGCGAAAAACAGCAGCGCAGCTCCCATCAACAGCGCCAGAATGATTTTCCTCTTCTCCTCCAACAACACCTTCATGTTTGTTCCCCCATATTTACGATATCCGCCGCCCGGTCAGGCCGGTCCCGGTATGATTGTATCTCTTCATTATACCATCGATCCCGTTTTCCGGGAAGCCCCCCTGTCCGGGGCGGTCCGGCTGCCGTCCTCGTGGAAATCCCCGTCTATTTCCGCAGTCCCCCCCGGCAGAACGGGCAGCAGGAGCCTTTGGGCAGCGGATATTTCATGTCCAGCTTGCGGCCGCAGTGGGGGCAGCGGTAGGAGCTCTTTTCCAGGATATACGAGCCCAGCAGCATGCAGAGTCCGGCCAGCCACAGGCCCGCTGCCAGGAACAGGATTCCGGCAAGGGCGGCGGCGATGCAGATGGGCTTTACATACGTTAACGGGATTTTTGCTCTCAATACGCTCTGTTTCATAAAATAGTCTCCTTACATGGCCGGGCTTGAGGCGGAAAGCCCTTAACCGGCGCCCGTTCCATTCCAAAAACAGGCCCGGCGGCGGCAAGGTACGCCCCGTCAGGCCCGTCACAGGTCAGCTTTTCTTTTTCCGGATCAGCGGTTTCACCACCGGGCTTAAAAGCACCACCAGACAGATGACCAGAATGATTCCTGTCACCGGCCGGGATACGATGTTGACCGTCTCCTCCCACAGGCTGTTGCCCGCAGCGATGGTGTAGGCGCGGCGCAGGTTGGATTCGCAGATCACGCCCAGCACCAGTCCCAGAATCATGGCGGAACTGTTGAATTTACAGGTTACAAACACAAAACCGATCAGTCCGGAGATCGCCATCAGGATTACGTCCACCGCCGTGTTCTTGGTGGCGTAGGCGCCGATGGTGGCCATCATGATGATGGTCGGTCCGAGGATGCTGTAGGGAACCTTTAATATCTGCACGAAAATCTTGGCGATCACAATGGCAGCGAATACCATGATAATGTTGGAAACCATCATGGATGAGAAGGTAGCTGCCAAAAACTGGGGCTGATTCACCAGCAGCAGCGGGCCCATGGTAACGCCCTTTAGTACCAGGGCGGACATCATAATGGCGGCCGCGTTTCCTCCGGGAATACCAAGGGAAAGCAGGGGAACCATGGAGCCGCCGGTGGCGGCGTTGTTGCCGGTCTCAGGGGCCGCGATGCCGTCGATACAGCCGGTTCCGAATTTCTCAGGGTGTTTGGACAGCTTCTGCTCCGTGGAGTAGCACAGGAAGGAGGCGATAGTCGCTCCGGCTCCCGGCAGAATTCCCACCACGGTGCCCAAAACGGAACATCTGGCGATAATCCATTTCACGGACATCAGCTCTTTGATGGAGGGCATCTTGGCGGAAACGCTCTGCTTGTTGTCCCCCACCGCCTGAAGCTTAGCGGGTTTGTTGGTCTGCTTTAGCACCTCGGTGACGGCGAAGAATCCGATCATCACCGGGATCATCTCGATGCCCGAGGTCAAAAACCGGGTGCCGAAGGTGAGGCGCGGAACTCCCAGCAAGGGATCCAAGCCGATACAGGCCAGCAGCAGGCCGATCAGGCCGGAAATGATGGTGCGGCAGATATTGTCCGTCTCCAGGCTGGTCAGAATGGACAGGCCCATAAAGGAGATGGCGAACAGCTCGGAGGGGCCGAAGCTTAACGCCGCCTGGGTCAGCTGCGGGCTTAAAAGCAGCATACAGATGGCCGCAAACACACCGCCGATGGCGGAACAGATCAACTGCACGCCCAATGCTTTGCCCGCCTCGCCCCGCTGGGCCATGGGGTAGCCGTCGTAGGTGGTCGGCGCGCTGGAGGGCACGCCGGGGATCTTAAACAGGATTGCCGTCATGCCTCCGCCGGTGATGGAGGCGCAGTAGATTGCCACCAGAAAGGCGATGGCGTCCACCGGAGCCATCCGGTAGGTGAAGGGGATTCCCAGGGTAACGGCCATGGTGGCCGACACGCCCGGCAGAGCGCCGAACAGCGTGCCCAGGAAAACGGCGAAAATAATCAATATGAACATCTTCGGCGCAAATACCACCGAAAGTCCGCTGGTCAATAAATCTAGCATTCTGGCACCTCCTTTAAACCGCCGGGATCAGGGATTCCACAAACAAGGCGAAATTCCGCAAAAACGGCACCTGCCCTCTGGGAAGCATCACTCCCAGGAATACTGCGAATCCGATGTACAGAAGCACGGTGATCAGCACGGAGGTGACCAGAAGCAGCGCGATGTTGCGCTGACCAAGGAGCAGCCCGTAAGCGATGAGGAACAGCAGGCAGGTCGTCATAAATCCCACCGGCTCATACATCAGCGCCATGATCACCACCAGCGCCATGCCGAAAAACAGCTTGCTCTTCACCAGGCGGACGATGGAGGGGAAGAAGTCCTTGAAGGAAGCGGCTACGTCCTCTTTCCGGTTCCGTTTAAAAAATTTATAAATGTTCCAGCAGATGGCCGGGATCAACAGCAGCAGCAGGGCCTGGGGCCACTGCTCCGCGCCAAGTTCATTGGCGGCGGAGACTGGCATGGTGGCTCCCACGTAGAAGTAACAAAATATGGAGAATCCCAGCAATAACAGGTTGACGATCAATTCCAGTGCCATAATTTGATTGCTCCTTCCTGAGTCCTTACTTGATTAAACCCGCTCCCTTCAGATAATCCTCAAAGGTCACGTACTCGCTGTCGATCAGCTTCTGGAAGTCAGCCGCATCCGCGTAGCCCTCGCGGTCAAGATAGCTGGCGTTCTTTAAGAATTCCTGGTATTCCGGGCTGTCCCAAGCCTTTTTCAGGGCGGCAGCCATGGAATTCACAGCCGCATCCGGGGTGTCCATGCGGCAGAAGATACCGCGCCAGGTGCCCACATAGGAGTCGATGTTGTGTTCTCCGGTGCACTCCACGTTGGGGAAGGAGGACATACGGTTCTCGGACATGGAGATTAAGGGAACAATGTCGCCGGACTCAATCAGACCCTTGATTTCGTCCGCGCCGGTGATATTGATGTTGATGTGGCCGCCCACCATGGCGGAGCTAAGCTCGGAGCCGCTGGAGTAGTTGACGATCTTCACATACTGCTCCACTTCCGTGATACCGCAGCCCAGGCCGCCGGCTAATGTCTGCTTTAAGGATACGGAGTCGGCTCCGGTTGCGGTCAGCATTCCACAGGTCAGCTCCTGGGGATGTTCCTTCGCGTATGCCACGAACTCGTCGAAATTGGTGTATTTTCCTTCCATCGCCTTTTTGGAGGAAGCGATGATGTTGATGGAGTGAACCAGCTTGGAAACCGGACGGAATTCCTGCTTAAAGTCCACGGGAAGGATTTTCTGTAAATCCAGCATGATGTGGGACTGTGTGCCCAGCACAAAGGTGTAGCCGTCGGCCGGCTGCTTGTAGGTAAAGTCGATGCCGTTGGCGCCGCCCGCGCCCTCCACGTTCACGATTTCAACCGGCACGCCCAGCTCTTTCTCCAGAATGGGCTGAAGGGGACGCAGCGTTCCGTCCGCGCCGCCGCCTACGCCCCAGGGGCAGACGATGGTGACCTTGCGCTCCCATTTCCAGTCGTCGGCCGCTGCCTGGGTATCGGCTTCCTTGGCCTCGCCTCCGGCCGCCTCGCTCCCCGCCGCCTCGGTCGCTGCCGGAGCTGCCGGAGCCGCCGTGGTGCTGCCTCCGCCGGAGCCGGAACCGCAGCCGGCCGCTGCCGCCGCTGTCATAAACACCGCCATTGTCATTGCCAGACGTTTCATTACAGACTTTTTCTTCATACTATTTCCTCTCTTTCCGCTTTAAAATATCTGTGCATTCTGCACATATTTTCGTTCTGATCCCATCTTACTTTATAAACCTTAACTGACCGAATGGGTTTTCTTAAATTTCTGTAAGGTAAATAAAACGGGATGTATCCCCCTGCCGTTTGTGTTATAATAGCGTTAAGAAGCACAGCCGCCGTGTCCAAACTGTAACAATGAGCCGCAGACAGGCCGTTTACGTTGTAGTCTCACGGCGGGCATCACCAAAGGAGGGGAGTATCTTGGAAAATAACCGTATACTTGTGGTGGACGACGATCCGTCGGTGCGGCGCATCATTTGCCGCGTATTGGGAAGCGAGGGAATCTCCACCGAGGAGGCGGACGGAGGGGTGGACGCAGTCCGCATGGCCGTGTCCAATCCCTATTCCCTGATCATCCTGGATCTGATGATGGACGACATGGACGGATTTCAGGTCATCCACCATCTGCGGACCAACGGCATTTTAACGCCCCTGTTCGTACTCAGCGGGCGGCAGGCGGAGGTGGATAAGGTTCTGGCTCTGGGAATCGGGGCCGACGACTACATCACCAAACCATTCAGCACCATGGTGCTCTGCGCCAAGGTCAAAGCCTGCCTGCGCAGGTCCAGCCTGCTGTCCGGCCACGCCAACGAGCTCATCGCCGGACCGTTCCGCTATATCTGCGACGAGATGCGCCTGTTCAAGCAGGGGGAGGAAATCTTTCTCTCCGGCAAGGAATGCCTGCTCATGAAGTATTTCCTCAGCAACCAGAACAAGATCCTGACCAAAGACCAGATCTACCGCTACGTGTGGAACGACGACTTTGTGGACGACAACACCATCATGGTCCACATCCGCCGCCTTCGCATGAAGATCGAGGACTCGCCCGGACATCCGGTGTATTTGAAAAATATCCGGGGCATGGGATATCAGTTCGTGGCGGAGGAAGTGGAAGGGCGAAGCGCGATGGTGGGGTGAGGCGGGCGGCCATGGGCAGCGCGAAAATCTCCCCCGCACACCACGCAAAACAGGGATGGAATCCGCCGGACCAACGCGGATTCCATCCCTGTTTTGTTCTCTTGTTTCCCAATATTTTACAAAATCTTCTGATACAACTCAAACTGATCCAGGCCGAAATGACTGTATCCCAGATCAACCAAACCGATGTACGAAAAACCGTACTTTTTGTATAACCCAATGGCGGGGCTGTTCTTCTCGTAAACATCCAGGCGGATCGCCTTCACCTGCTTTTCACGGCAAAACCCAAGGATGGCCTCCATCAGAGCCTTGCCAATACCTGCGCCCAAAAAGTCCGGGTGAACGGCCAGGGTGTACACCACCATCACCTCCTCCGCCGTCAGATCCACGCCCCAGTCCACCGTCCCGTAAGCCGGTTCCGCCTTGCGCTCCAGGATCACGGTTCCGCCTTGCGCTCCAGGATCACGGTTCCGGCGATGCGGCCGTCCCGCCGGAGCACATACAGGGTTCCCCGGCTCACCCCGTTTTCGGCGTCCTCCCTGGCCGGATAGACATCCTTCTTCCAGCCGGGATAATTGGTATGGTCCGCCAGATAACGGTTGATACTGTCATAAAGCAGCGCAACCTCGTCAAGGTCCGCCGCGGTTGCCTGTTCCAATACCGGATTCATTCCCATTCCCCCTATTCCCCCTCATCTTTCAATTCTGCCGCCTTCTCTGCCGGGATTCTGCCGCCGTTCTCCCTTTCCAGGCGCAGAAAACAGCCGTCCCGGCCCGGTCAGGACCAGCTCTGCAGCTCCAGAATATTTCCCTCGCAGTCCGACGCGTAGACAAAAACCGCGCGCTTTCCGCCCGGGTACTCCGCTGTCACCAGCTCCCCGATCTGCCCTCCGCCGTTCTGCAATACACGTTTTAACGTCTCCTCCACATCGTCCACCTCAAAGGCCAGATGAGCCAGCCCGCAGCGGTTGATTTTCGGGTCCGCCTCCTCCATATGATCATAGGAAAATATTTCCAGCGTCGGATGATCCTCCCCGTATCCGGGCAGGCAGAGGTGCTCCCCCACAATGTGCGCGCCGGAAAGCCCGGTCAGCCGGTCCAGCCACTCCCCCTGCAAATCTCTTGTCTCCCCGATGCTCCTGCAGTGAAATACCGCTTTATAAAAGGCGATCAGCTTCTTGTGGTCCCTGGCAATCATATTCGTATGCGCATAGCGAAACATATACCCGCACCTCCTTTATGTTCTGTATTTCCCCATTCTACCACAAACTCCGGACATGCGGAATACATCGCTTTCTATATTGATCACAGCGCAAAAAAACAGCGGCCCATCAAACCGATGATCCGCCGCCGTTTCCATATTGATTCTATTCGTATTCCACATACACCGGACAGTCCTCCAGCCACAGTGCCCCTGCCGTCTTTCCCTCGGTCTCGAACACGATCAGCTCGTTTTTGCCCTCCCGCAGCAGCGGGGCCGGTATGTACAGGTACTGCACCGGGCCCTCGGACCAGTAGCGGCCCAGGTTGAAGCCGTTGATAAAGGCGACGCCCTTACCCAGCTCCCGGCAGTTTAAGAAGGTGTCTTTTGGCTGATCCACCTGGAACTCGTAGCGGTAGAACGCCGGGGTGTCCTGAATCCATTCCTTCTCAAAATCCACCCGGTTCACGTTATCCAGGGGCAGCGCGTACTGCTCCCAGCCGCTCTCAAAGTGGATGTCCACCATGACGCCGGTTCGGATTCCCTTGCGCTGGGTGGGGGCCTGAAGCTTGTAGCCGTAGTTCACCCGGCCCATGTTCTCCACCAGCAGGTCCAGCCGGTTCTCCGGGCCGAAGAACAGCTCCAGCTCCTCGCCGGAATTGTTCTGGTACTGGGTTCCCTCAAACATGCCGTTGAGGTAATACTGTACCCGGTCCGAGGCCTGGACCGCCTTCACCTTCATTTTCCGGTTGTAGCCCTTTACCTGGGTGCGGTACAGCATGTAGCCGTAGCCGTTTCCCGCCTCCTCCATGGTCATGGGGTAAGCGCTTCTCCGGCACTCCGCCAGATCGTCCAGACAGGAGAACAGGGACACCTTCCCGGTCAGCTCCGCCCTTCCGTAGGCCGCCCGCTCATGCGCCCTGGGTTCCCCGGTGGGAATCTCCGGGAACAACTCGCGGATCACCTCCCGGACCTGGTAGAACTTCTCCGTGGGCTGCCCCCACTCGGTCAGGATGGCGTCGTAGTTGTAGGAAGTGATCTGGGGCAGGTCGGTGTAGCCCCTGGCGGAGCAGCCGTTGTAAAATCCGAAGTTGGTTCCGCCCTGGAACATATAGAGGTTGATGCTGGCCCGCTCTAAGAGCTGGCGCACCTCCATGGCCAGGTCCTCCGCGTCCCGGGTGATGATCTTCTCGCGCCAGCGGTTGAACCAGCCGTCCCAGAACTCCATACACATCAGAGGCCATTTGCGCCCGTGGCGCTTGAAAAATGCCTCCAGCACGTCCAGATTCTCATCGGAACGGGAGCCGAAATTGGCGGTGGCGAGCACGCCGTCCTCGATCAGGCTTCCCGCCTCCAGCGCCGCGTCCCAGGAGCCGTCCGAGGTGAAAAACGGAACCTCCGCCCCGAAGCGCTCCATCAGGGACTTGATCCGGCGGAGATACTCCTTGTCGTTACCAAAGGAGCCGTATTCATTTTCCACCTGCATCAGAATCACGGGGCCGCCGCGGGTGATCTGAAGGTCCGCGATATGCCGGAACAGCTCCCGGTAATAGGCCTCCACCTTTACCAGAAACAGGGGAGTGTTGGTCCGCACCTTCATGTCCGGGTAACGCAGCAGCCAGGCGGGAAGCCCGCCCATTTCCCACTCCGCGCAGATGAAGGGGCTGGGCCGCAGGATCACGTGCAGCCCCATGGAACCGGCCAGGCGCACAAAAGCCTCCACGTCCCGGCTGCCGGAGAAGTCGAACTCTCCTTCCTCCGGCTCGTGGATGTTCCAGGGGATGTAGGTCTCCACCGTGTTAAACCCCATGGCCTTTAGGTTGTACAGGCAGTCCTCCCAGTATTCCGGCATCAGGCGGAAATAATGGACCGCGCCGGAGAGCAGCTTTACAGGCCGCCCGTCCAGGCAGAATTCTTCATTGATCTCAAATCTACTCATGCTTTGTCTCTCTCCTGTCACAAAAACGGGATCCAATCCGGGTTCGCCAGCCGCAGCAGGCCTTCCATATAGAAATAATCTCCCCAAAGGTTCGGTTCGTCCACGCCCTTGTTCTCCCCGTAGGCGTACACGCCGTGAAGCAGCAGACCCTCGCTGTCCGGCTCCGCCTCAGACGAGGCAAAATCACGGCAGGTCTTTAACATCTCCTCCGCCTTCTCCCGGTCACCCATTTCCAGCATCCCGCAGGCCGCCACGGCCAGTGCCGAGCTGTCCCAGGGCTGGCCGTCCCCTTCCTTAAACACCAGATCCCAGTAGGGCATGCCGTTTGCAGGCAGATGCTCCAGAAAATACCGCACCACCCGGTCGTGGCGTTCCTGTTCCTCCGGCGTAAAGGCCCTGCCGGACACCCTGACGTGCAGCGGCATGCCGTAAATGGCCCAAGCCTGCCCCCTGGCCCAGCAGGAATTGTCGCTGTAGCCCTGGTGGGTGGCCCCGTGGGAGGGCGCGCCGGTTTCGCTGTCAAAATAGTAGGTGTGGTAGGTGGAACCGTCCTCCCGGATGATATAGCGGATCACATTTTCATAGTGACGTCCCGCTATCTCCCGGTAGCGCTGCTCCCCGGTGATCTCAGCCGCGGTGTACAGGAGGGGCAGGTTTAACAGGGAATCGATGATCAGGCGGTATTCCTTCGGGTCTCCGGATCTGCCCCAGGCCTGGATGAAACCGCCCTTTTCCTGGAAACGGGCCGCCAGCACGTCCGCCGCCCTCACGGCCAGATCCCGCTGGCCCTCGTCGCCGGTGACACGATAGGCCGCCACCACGGACGGGCTGTAGAGAAAGCCGATGTCGTGGTGGTCCAGGACGAAGTGATCGTCCAGGCGCTGCCTGAAGCTGTCCGTGTTCTTCAGAGCCAGGGTTTTAAAAACCTCATCCCCGGTGTGCAGGTAGGCCATCCAGAGCATGCCGGTCCAGAAGCCGTTGGTCCAGTCGTCGTTTTTCTTGATCCGGTACTTGCCGCCGGTGGCGCAGGCCGACGGGAAATCCGTGCCGTACCGCTCCATGTTCCGCTTAAGTACGCCGCAGATGCGGTCCAGCTCCCCCGCCATCCATGTATACTTCTCTTCTCTCATAAACGCTCCTCTTTGTCTGCGTTTCCCTGATAAAAAAGAGCGTCTCTGCCGCTCTCTTTTATCGCCCTACGCGTTACCGTGGATTAGAAGAAATTTTCGATTCCGGTTTCCGGGTCGTCGGGCACCATCTGAGCCGTCACCTTGATTCCGGCGGCCAGCAGCCGGTCCACGGCGGCCTTCTCCTCGGGCGTCATGCTGACGGACTTCTTGTACTGGGTGGTTCCCGGGCGGTTGGACATGTTGCCGATGTTCACCGGCAGCAGCTGCACGCCCATTTCCAGCATTTTCACCAGGGTCAGGGGGCTCTTCACGATCAGCATCACGCGCTGGCCGTCGTAGTTGCCGTTCCGGATGTTGGCCACAGCCTTCTCCAGAGGCAGAATGGAGGTGTTGACGCCGGCGGGGGCCGCCATGCGCAGAATCGCCTTCTCGTTGTCATTTGCAGCCACCGCGTCGTCGATGACCATGATGCGGTTTACCTTCAGTCCGGTGGACCAGCGGGTGGCCACCTGTCCGTGGATCAGGCGGTCGTCAATCCGAATGTGTACGAATCCTTTCATTGTGTTTCCTCCTTCTTTCTATGAACGTTAAGCAAATACTTTCAGGTTGTAGGCCAGAATGCCAACCACCACCAGCAGCAGTGTGACTCTGGTCGAGTTCATTTTCTTTCTTCCCAGCATCCAGTAGGCGAAGAACACCACCAGGGTGGGGGCCAGGGACGGCATGATCTTGTCCGCCAGCTCCTGGACGGAAATGCTCACCTCGCCCCAGGAGAATTCGTAGGCGAACCGGGCGTTGACCACGGAGGGGATCAGGGCGCCGATCACGGTGATACCTAAAATGTTGGCAGCCTTGGTGATCTTCTTCAGGCGGTTTCCGATCTCGCTGACGATCTTCGCGCCCTCACGGTAGCCCAGGGAGAAGAAATTCTTCATGCAGAACATGCGCAGCAGGCCGAAGAAGATCCAGAGCACCAGAGCCAGGGGGCTTCCCTCCAGGGCCATGTAGGAGGCGATGGAGCCGATGATGGTGGAGGGGATCACGTGGAACAAGGTGTCGCCGATTCCGGCCAGGGGGCCCATCATACCGGTCTTTAAGGCTGCGATGGTGTCCGCGGCCTCCGCTCCCGTCTGGTCCTGAAGGGCGCAGTCCACGCCCATGATGATGGGAGCCATGGTGTTGTTGGTGTTGAAAAACTGAAGCTCCGTCTTGGCTAAGGTCTTGCGCGCCTCCTCGTCCTTCTGCTTTTTGATCATGGGCAGCATGCTGAAGTAGTAGCCAAGGCCCTGCATTTTCTCATAGTTCCAGCCAGCGCCTCCCAGGAAATACCATCTCCAGAATACGCTTCTGCCCTCTTTTGTCAAGCCGTTCTTTGCGTTACTCATCGCCCATTTCACCTCCTGCATTTACTGTAACCTGCGCCGCTGCGGGCGTCTCGTCCTTCTCGGACTGGAAGCTTAAGATTGCGAACGCCAGACCCACCAGGGCGGCGCCCAGCACCGGAACCTTAAGGTACGCCGCCAGCACGAATCCTACGATCAGATAGGAAAGGTTGCGGCTCACCGGCAGGTAGCGAAGCAGGATCGCAATACCCAGGGAAGGAAGGATTCCGCCTGCGGTCTTCAGACCGTTCATCAGCCACATGGGCAGGTGGTTCACCACCAGGTTCACGAAGTCGGAACCGAACACCAGGGCCAGAAATACCGGAAGCATACGGGAGATGGACTGTGGGATCAGGCCCAGCAGGTTCATCCGCGCCGCGGACTCAAAATTGCCGTTCTCAACCAGCCGCTCCGCACGGTGCTGGAAGTATGTATTGGAGAATCTGGCCAGGATGTCCAGCTGGATCATCAAAAGGCCGATGGGGATCGCCAGGGTCACGCCGAACTCGGCTCCCTGCCCGCTCTGGATGGCGAAGGCCGTTCCCAAAAGCGCGCCGGTCATGTAGTCCGGGATGGAGGCGCCGCCGAAGTTGCCGATTCCCAGCACCAGCAGGTTCAGCGTACCGCCGACTACCAGGCCGGTGGTCACGTCGCCCAGCACCAGTCCGGCGAAGAATCCCGCCATGGTGGGTTTTACCGTTCCGAAGGTTGTGTTATTGCCGTCATAAAATGCAAATCCCGCATAGATTGTAATCAGCAGAATCTGCCACCACTGTATTGTCATCGTCTATTCCTCCCTGTCACTCATCGTCCGATCCGGCCGCCTGGGCAGTCAGATCCATACACATAATGCTGTCTCTGGCGGCCTGCACCAGGCCGGAAAGCTCATCTGTGCTGCACACGTCCATGTCCCGCAGCACCGCTTCCACCACCATGGGCAGATTAAGGCCGCTGATCACCCTGGCCCGGTCCTTAAGGCCGTGCTTAGCCAGCAGCAGCTCCGCCCGGTTGTAGGGGGTTCCGCCCTGTAAATCCGCAAAAATCAGGCCCTTCTTTCCCTCCGTCAGCCAGCCGGTCAGATATTCCTCCAGGCGCTCCGCAAAACGCTCGATTCCCTCTTCCTCCGTCAGCTCCATGGCCGTGATCTGGTCCGCTACCGGGCCCATGACCATGGCGACCGCGGACTTCATTCCCGTCGCAATCCCTCTGTGGGAGACTAATAACAATTCCATACGCTTCCTCCATACCGGTGCGCTGCACCGGGATCAAATCGGTTCAATCTCAATGCTGAAATAATCCCATCGCTTGTAGCCTTCAATGTATTCAATGGTTCTTCCGTCGAACAGATAGGTGTACCTCCGGATAAAGGCGCTGGGCTCCCTGCCCTCAAGCTCCAAAAGCCTGCTCTCCTCCTCGGGAGCCGGGAATACAATCTCCGTAATCTCCTTGGAATCCGCCTGATAGAGGTCGATGCCGAAGTCCTGCCGCAGCTTGCCGTAGATGGACGTGAACTTTTCCTTGTCCTTCGCGTCCTCCTCCCGGATAAACTCGGTGATCACATAACTGTTCTGCACGAAAATAGGCTTGTCGTCCACCAGGCGCAGGCGCTTGATGTGGTAGAATTCCTCCTCCGGCTCCAGCTCCAGCTGGGCCGCGATCCTCGGGTCCTTCATCCTGCGGATCTCCAGCACTTCCGTCCGCTCGGCCCCGTCTTTGTACTTCTCAATGTCGGAGAACTTCACAATCTTGCCCCGTTTCGCCTTGGACACATAGGTGCCCTTTCCCTGATACCTGACCAGATACCCCTCATTGGTCAGGCACTGCAATGCCTTGATCGCGGTGATCCCGCTGACGTTGTACTTGCGTTTCAGCTCCGCCTCACTGTAAAACTTATCTCCCGGCAGAAATTTGCCGTTGTTGATCTCGTAAAGTAAGTTTTGCTTGATCTGCTGATATTTTGGAATTGACATGCGAACCTCTCCTTTTTTTCCACTTAGTTGGTTAATATAATAATCTGTTGTTATCATATCAAGTTTTCCCTCTCTCTTCAATCGGAAATGGCTCCTTTCCCCTTAAAATCAGCATATTCAGCGGAATCTCTCATCCCCCTTTATGGTTCGGAACTTTATATGTGTTCCGATTAATAGGTTAATATATTAAGCTGTTAAGCAGATACTACCACATGAAGCTGGTTTTGGCAAGAGGTTTTTAGAAGATTTTTCAAATATTTTGGGCATGCTGGAAATAGCGCTGTGTTTCGCCGGTGTTTCAAACTATTTTTTTACGGATTTCAAACTTTTTTTGTGACAGGAAATGGGGACCGCGTGGTATGATGTTATGGCGGTGGCTGCTGCTATGTCAGATGATTATGCAGCAGGAATTGCAGGAATAAAAAAACGCCTCGGAACAAACGATAGAAAAATAGAGGTTTATGATAGAAACAGGAGGTACGGATCGTGATGGATCACAGTGAAACCAGAGACACAGAGGTTCAGATCAGGGAAATACTGGACTACTACGGAGGGCGCGAGGACCGCGCTTCCCAGGAAACGGTGGTGGAAATGCTGCGGGAGCTTCAGGATGCCCAGGGATTTCTGAGTCCGGGCATTCTGGCGGCAGCGGCAGAGACAGCAGGCGTGAAGGAATCCACGGTGCGTGCCATCTTAAAGCGCTGCCCCAGCCTGAAAACAGCCCCCTACCGCCACGAGATCGTGGTCTGTCTGGGTAAGAACTGCGGCGGGAGGAATATAGAAGTGTTGCAGGAACTGCGGCGACGGCTTAAGACCGGGCCGGACGGCATTTCCGCCGACGGGCGCGTCAAGGTGAGCACGCGGTCCTGCCTGAAATCCTGCAGAACCGCGCCGAATGTGATGGTGGATGGGAAAATCTGCTCGGGGGTGAGCGCGGAGGGGATTTTGGGGAGGGTGGAGGGGTGAGAAATCCTCCTCACAACACCGCCCCCGCCAACAACGTCAATACCGGCATCGTAACCAAAGAAAAAATCGTAGTGCTGCAAAACGCCTCGGAGGCATAGCGTGCGTTGCGGTTGTATTTCAGCGCGAACAGCGTGGTCATGGCCCCAGTGGGGCAGGCGGCGCAGATGAACACCACAAAGGCGGCGGTACGGTCGGCCCGCAGCAGAATCAGCATGGCCAGGGTGACAAGGGGGATAATGATCAGCTTCACAAAGCCGATCCAATAGATCCGTGGATTTTTCATACTGCCCCAGATATCCGATCCGGCCAGGTTCACCCCGGCGATCAGCATAGCCAGCGGCGTGTTCAGGGCGCTTAAGCTGGCCACCGGACCGGCCAGCAGGGCCGGAAGCCGGATCTGGCTGAAAAACAGCAGCAGCCCCAGGCCGATGGCGTAAATCGTGGGCGTGTTCAGATGCCCCAGACTCTCCCGCAGCGTGCCCTTCCCGCGCATCAGCGACACCCCGTGAGTCCACACCAGGGTGTTAAACACCGTCAGATAGGCGGTGACATAGAACACCCCTTCCTTTCCCAGCACGCCCTCCACCAGGGGGATGCCGATAAACGCGCAGTTGGAATAGATGATCCCCATGCGTTCGATGGCCTCGTCCCGGCCGGAATCCGGCCGGATCACCACATGGGCCACCAGCACGTCCAACGCAAAGCTGATTCCTGAGAACAGCAGGCAAAGCACCAGCCCTATAAACAGCTCCGGCCGGTAATCAATCTGATACGAGTTGATGATCAAACAGGGGCAGACCACCATCAGCAGCAGATTGGACAGCTTCTTGCTCATGTCCTCGTCCAAAAGTCCGGCCTTACAGCTGACGATTCCAGCCAGAATCAATATGAACATCTCCCCTATCTTTTCGCATGTAGGCAATACAAGTTCCATGGATAGCCTCCCTCCTTATGATAAATTCCACCGGATCACCAGCAATGTGATCACCACAATACTTGTGAGTATGGACAGGGATGAGATCACCCCCGCCTTCTCCGTGTCCCCGCCGCAGCGCTGGGTGTTAATCACCGTCATGGCGGAGACTGGGGCGAACACGATGAGCGCCAGGGTCTGCCGGACCGTCCGGGACCAGGGCGTGAGATAATAGATTCCCAGGGCGAATACCGCAGCACAGCCAAAGCGGATGATCAGCGCCCGGACAACATCTCTCACCTGGTCCCGCTCCAGCTTTAATTCAAAGGCCAGACCGATCATGAACATAGCCAGAAACGCGTTTCCGCTTCCAAAGGCCGAGGCAATCCGGTACACCGGCTCCGGCAAATGCACGTCCAGCATATACAGCACCAGCATAATTCCATAGGCGTCAAAGGGCACGGAGGCAAACAGCCGGGCTGCAAAAGCCCCCGGCCCTCTCTCCACCTGTTTTCCGCAGAACCCCGCCGCAAAGGCATAGGTCAGCCCGGTACACATCAGCGCGTTTCCCGCGTCGAAAATAGATGCCACAATAGTCCCCGTGTTGCCCAGGAAGCTTTGCAGGTAAGGCATGGCAAAGGTTCCGATGTTATAGCCGGAATAATTCACGATATTAAAGGTCTGTTCCTCCCGGCTCTTCCGAAACGCGGCCAGATACCCGGCAACCATCATGACAATATTGAGCCCGAAACCCAGAAACGCGGCAAGGACCAGAGAGAGATCCCGGGTGTAACCGCTAAAACCGGCGACCACAGCGGCCGGAAGAGTGACGTTGAGGATCAGCTTCATCACGATCCGGTTGTCTTCCTTACAAAATACCCCCGCCCGTTTCAAGGCGTATGCACACAAAATGATCAGGATAAAGCTGAGCGCTTTCACCAAAACTGTCTCCATTGTCGTTTCCCTGCTTCCCTCCATTTTCCGCCGTCTCCCCGGCAGGCCGCATAAAACCGGCGGGCGGGCACAAACCGGGGTACACGCAAACCGACGCGCACAAAGGCCGGCGCACCCGGTTCTATATGGCACGCCGGCCCGGCAATTTGCACGCGGCCGCCGGTTTTACCCCCCGGACGGCCCCGTTCCCGTTCAGTACGACATTGAACTGTTCTATCACGACAGCGGCAGCGGTTCGCGGGCCGCCGCCCCGTTTGTCTCAATAACCCGTTTATAATAGGCGAAGGAATCCTTCTTTCTCCGCTCCAGCGTACCGTTTCCGTCGTTGTCCCGATCCACATAGATGAAGCCGTAACGCTTTTTCATCTCCCCGGTGCCCGCGCTGACAATGTCGATGGGCCCCCACCAGGTGTAGCCGAACACGTCGCAGCCGTCGGCGATCGCTTCCTCCAGCGCCAGCACGTGATCTCTCAGATACTCCACGCGCTCCGGGTCGTGAATCGATCCGTCCCCGCTCACCTCATCCGCCATGCCCAGGCCGTTTTCCGCGATAAACAGCGGCACCTGGTAGCGGTCGTACAGCTCGTTGCAGGTATACCGGAAGCCCGTGGGATCGATGGGCCAGCCCCAGGCCGATTTCTTCAGGTAGGGATTCTCCTGCCCGAAGCCGCCTCCGGTATTGAACTCCAGCGCGCCTCCGTGGCTGTAGGTGGTGGTGCGGTAATAGCTGAAGGCCAGATAGTCGTTGGTGTACTGCCTGATCAGTTCCAAATCCCCCGGCTCCACGGCCAGGGTCACGCCGTAAGAGTCCATCAGGCGTTTTGCATAGCCCGGATAGCTGCCCCTCAGCATCACGTCGGAGAACAACAGGGACCGGCGGCGCAGCTCATAGGTCTGAAAAACGTCCTCCGGGTGGCAGGTGGCCGGATAAGTGTTGGACAGTGAAAGCATACAGCCGATCTTTGCCTCCGGGCAGATTTCCCGGCAGAGCTTCACCGCGCCCGCATTGGCCACGAACATGTGGTGGGCCGCCTGGAACGCGGCCTGCATCCAGTTGTCCACCCCCGTCACGTCCACCCCGGCGGCCAGATAGGGCAGCCGGATGACGTTGTTGATCTCGTTGAAGGTCATCCAGTATTTCACCTTGTCCCGGTAATGGGTGAAAATGGTTCGTGCGTATTTCTCGAACAGCCCGATCAGGCGCCGGTCCGCCCAGCCGTTGTACTTCTTCGTCAAAGCCAACGGCGACTCGTAGTGGGACATGGTCACCATCGGCTCGATGCCGTAGCTGAGCAGGGTGTCGAACAGGTCGTCATAAAATTTCAGCCCCGCCTCGTTGGGCGTCTCCTCCTCCCCGGTGGGGTAGATTCTGGCCCATGAGATGGAGGTGCGCAGCGCCTTAAAGCCCATCTCCGCCATCAGCTTAATGTCTTCCTTATAATGATGGTAAAAGTCAATGGCCACATGGGAGGGGTAATACTGTTCCGGGTCGATGTCCAGGGAAATCTGTTTGAAGCGCTCCGGTCCCGCGGGCACCACGTCCGCGGCGCAGAGGCCCTTGCCGTCCTCCAGGTAAGCTCCCTCGCACTGGTTGGCCGCCAGCGCTCCGCCCCACAAAAAGTCCTTTGGAAAGCCGCTCATCCTGCGTTTACCTCCTCTCCCAGATCCCTGCCGTTGGTGGCGATCACATTTTTGTACCAGTAAAATGACTTTTTCCGGCTTCTGGCGTAGCTGCCGGTGCCGTCGTCCTGCTTATCCACATAGATGAAGCCGTAGCGCTTGGCCATCTCCCCGTCGGCGTTGCTGACCAGGTCGATGCAGCCCCAGGGCGTATAGCCCCAGATTTCCACGCCGTCCTTTAACGCCTCCTTCATAGCCTTGATGTGATCCCTCAGATAGTCGATGCGGTAGCCGTCGTCAATGCTGCCGTCCTCATTTACCGTATCCTGGGTGCCAAGGCCGTTTTCCACCACCATGATAGGGATGCCGTACCGGCCGTAAACCTCGTTCAGCATAATGCGAAGCCCCATGGGGTCGATCTGCCAGTCCCAGGCCGTGGCCTTCAGATAGGGATTTCTGGCCCCGCCCAGGATATTGCCGCTGGCTTTGTCCTTCTCCGGGTCACAGCTGGCGCAGATGCTCATGTAATAGCTGTGGCTGTAAAAATCCACAGTGCCAGCCCGGAGAATTTCCCGGTCCTCATCGGTTATGTTGAGCTCAACACCATTTTCCTTCCACACCCGGGGCGCAAAATACGGGTACGATCCCCGCACCATCACGTCCGAGCAGTAGTAGTTATTCACCGTGTTGCGCTCCCTGGCCAGCTCCACGTCTCCGGGATCGCAGGTCAGCGGGTAGCTGAGCATATAGGCAATCATACAGCCCACCTTGTAATCCGGGTCGATCTCATGGGCCATTCTGACCGTCAGCGCGCTGGCCACAAACTGGTGGTGCAGCCCCTGGAAGCGGTCCTGGGGTACGTCCACCTGGTGGAGGATGTCCTCCGTCCCCGGGTGAAGGATTCCCAGGCTCATGAAATTGCCCATGGGAAGCATGCCGCAGTTGATCTCATTGAAGGTGAGCCAGTATTTCACCTTGCCTTTAAAGCGTCTGAGCACCGTGCCCGCGTATTTGACGAACAGTTCGATAGCCCGGCGGTCAGCCCAGCCGTTGAATTCCCGGCACATGGCAAAGGGCATCTCATAGTGGCTCAAGGTGATCAATGGCTCGATGCCGTATTTCAGGCACTCGTCGATCACATTTTCATAAAACTGAAGGCCCTTTTCATTGGGAATCTCCTCGAAGCCGGTTGGGTAAATCCTGGTCCAGTTGATGGAAAAGCGGTAGCATTTGAAGCCCATCTCCGCAAACATGGCAATGTCTTCCTTGTAATGGTGGTAAAAATCAATTCCGTCGTGGGTGGGATAAAGCGCATCCGGCTCAATGGTTCTGGTGATCCGCTTGGGCTTTTTGTGCGCGCCGTTGGTGCACATTTCCGCGCAGGACACGCCCTTGCCGTCTAAGTCCCAGCCGCCCTCGCACTGATTGGCTGCCGTGGCGCCTCCCCACAGGAAGCCTTCCGGGAATCCGTTCATATCTAATTCCTCCCTCAATCCAGGTCCGCACCGTTGGTGGCGATCACCTTCTTGTACCAGTCAAAGGATTTCTTTTTCCGGCGTTCATAGGTTCCGTGTCCCAAGTCGTCCACATCCACGTAAATGAAGCCGTAGCGCTTGGACATCTGGCAGGTGGACATGCTCACCAAATCGATGCAGCCCCAAGGCGTGTAGCCCATCACGTCCACGCCGTCCTCGATGGCAGCCCCGATGGCTTCGATGTGCTGGCGGAAATACTCGATGCGGTAGTCGTCGATAATGGAACCGTCAGCCTCCACCTGATCCTTGCTGCCCAGGCCGTTTTCCACAATGAACAGGGGCTTGCGGTAGCGGTCGTACAGGTCGATCAGCGCGTACTGCAGGCCGGTGGGGTCCACCTGCCAGCCCCACTCCGTCACATCCAGATAGGGATTCTTGACGCCCGTGGCCAGGTTGCCGCAGACCTTTTCTTTTTTCTCCGCATCGATGCTGGCCACCATGGTCATGTAATAGGAGAAGGACACGAAGTCCACAGTGTGGCACTTTAAAATCTCCTCGTCCCCAGGGCCGAACTCCACCTGGATGTTGTTCCGCTTCCAGTCGTTTAGAATATGCCTTGGGTACTCGCCGAACACCTGGATGTCCGCGTAGTAGAAGTTCTCCCGGTTTGTCTTTAAGGCCAGCAGCATATTCTGGGGATGACAGTTTTCCGGGTAGGTCAGCGTCCTGGTCAGCATACAGCCCATCTGCGCCCCCGGGATCAACTGGTGCAGGTATTTGGTTGCCAGAGCGCTGGCCACAAACTGGTTGTGCACGCACTGATAAATGATCTCCTCCAGCTTCTCCTTGGGGTAGCGGTCCGGCACAATGCCGATGGTGGTGAAGGGATGGCGGAACACGGAGTCGATCTCGTTAAAGGTCAACCAGTATTTCACCAGGCCCTTGTAACGGGCGAACACGGTTTTGCAGAACTTGATAAACAGGTCGATCACTTCCCGCCTGTACCAGCCGTCGTAATGGTTGGCCAGATACAGAGGCATCTCGTAGTGGTGAAGAGTCACCAGGGGCTCGATGCCCCGTTTTTTCATAGCTCGGAACAGGTTCTCGTAAAACTGAAGCCCTTTCTCGTTAGGCTCCTCCTCCAGACCGGTGGGATAGATTCTGGTCCACTGGATGGAGACTCTCAGCGTCTTAAAACCCATTTCCTGGAAAAGGTCCAGGTCTCCCTCATAGCGGTGGTAGAAATCGATGCCGTGGCGTTTGCCGTAGAGCTCCGTGGAGTCCGAGTTCATGGCCTCCTCCACCTGCTTGCCGGTGATGCCGTGCTGGGCCACATAGTCCTTGGGGTCCACGTTGGGCTTGTAGGTGGAGCAGTCCGCCACGCTCATCCCCTTGCCGTCCTCGTTCCAGGCTCCCTCGCACTGGTTCGCGGCTGTGGCTCCGCCCCATAGGAATCCTTCCGGAAACTGATACTGTTTTACTCCCATTCAAAGTACCTCTCTTTCTGATTTGTTACATTTTTAGATCAATCGGTCAAATACTCCCCTTTTAGATTCAGGCGACTGTGTCGTTATGCCTCTGCGGCGGCCTGCTTGTTGGAGATCAGCACAAAGGGAGCCCAGGTAAAGGTGCAGACGGCTAAAATAACAATCTGTACCACCACTCCCTGCCAGCCGTGTCCGATAATCGCAGAGAGGATAACCGGCACGCCGAAGGGCACATCCACGGTGTTGCAGGGCAAAAAGCCGATGCTGGTGGCGAACATTGCGATTGCCGTGGAAATACCGGAGTTGAAGATAAAGGGAATCGCAAAGGTGGGGTTGAGCACCAGCGGAAGTCCGAACACGATGGGCTCGGAGATACCGCACAGGCCCGGAAGGAAGGACAGTTTGGCGATCATGCGGTGGTCCTCCCGCTTGGAGAACAGGAAAATCGCAAAGATCAGCGACAGGGTAATTCCGGCTCCGCCGGTTACCACGAAGTTCAGCCAGAAGCCGTAGGTCACCGGCTGGGTCGCCACCTGTCCCGCGCCCACAGCCGCCACGTTGGCCGCGATGGCGGCCGCCATCAACGGATTGCGGATGGGGGAAATGACCAGTCCGCCGTGGATCCCTAAGAACCAGAAGAGCTGGGAGATCACAACGATGGCGATGATTCCCGCCGGACTCTGGAAAATCGCCTCCAGCGGAGCCTGAACGATCTGGTAAATCCACTCGTTGATGTGAGCCCCTGAGACCATCTTAAACATAATTCCTGCCACGGAGGTCAGGGTCAGCGTGATGAAAATAGGGATCAGCACGTTAAAGGAAGTTGCAATGCCCGCCGGAACCGCGGGAGGCATTTTGATTTTAATCTTGTCGATCTTGATCAGGGCCGAAAACAGCTCCGTCACCAGCACCGCCATGATCATTCCGATGAACAGCCCCTGCGCGCCCAGGGTGGTTCCGGCCAGGCCGGCTGTGGACTGCTCTCCCAGTGTCACGGATTGGGGCACCACGGAGATATAGGCCGCAACCGCAACCACTCCGGTGATGTACTCCGGCACTTTGTTGTGTCTTGCCAGATTCATTGCGATCAGAAAGATGATCGGAATCGCCATAAAGGACATGGTACAGAAGTTCAGCGCCGCAAAGGCGGGTTTTAAATTAGCCAGCCACGGTATCCACTTGGCCAGCCCCGTGGTGTCGGAAGCGATCAGCGCATTTAACAAGGTGCCGAAGGAACCCACGATTACGAAGGGCATGAACACGGTAAACGCATTTTTAATACTGGACAGATATTTGTTGTCGTCCACTTTCTCGGCCACGACCATCAGGCCGTCCTGAAATTTATCGGAAAATCCTGCCATAATTATTTCTCCCCTTGTCTGTTTAGTTTACTTTCCCGCCGCCAGCTCTTCCGCCTGTTTTAATACCGCGGCCCCGTCGCATCTGCCGTAGGACACCGGATCAATCACAGCCACCGGCGCCTTGCCGTCCACGATCTTGTTGACCTTGCGCATAATATGGCGAACCTGGGGCCCCAGGAGCAGCACGTCAAAATTCCCCAGTTCCGCTTCGATCTCCCCCTGCTCCACGGCCCAGATCTTGTAATCCGACTTTCCCTGCGCCCTGGCGGCTTCCTCCATTTTGCTCACTACCAAAGACGTGGACATTCCTGCACAACAAGCTAACATGATATTCATTTTCATTCCTCCTGAAATTTATTTTATTTTAATTGGTATCGTTTCCCTGTTTCATCTGCTGCTTCATCTCCGACATCTGCCGGTACAGCTCCACAAATTGCTCGGCCAGGTCCTTGGCCAGTATGGCCATGGTCAGGTGGTCCTGGGCGTGGACCAGAATAATGTTCACATCCACGGAATTGCCCGCCGCCTCCTGCTGGATCATGTCGATCTGCGCCTGATGAGCCGCCCGCATCTCCGTCTCAGCCTCCCGAAGCCGTTCATCCGCCTCCGCAAAATCCCCATCCTTCGCAGCCTCAATGGCCATCAGGGCGGCGGATTTGGAATTTCCTGCGTTCATGATGATCTGAAACGCACCCGAATACTTGGTTTCATCCATTTTTGTTACCCTCCGTTTTGATTTTCTGATTTTTCCAAAAGCTCTGTCAGCGTTTCATACGTCTGCGCCCGGATCAGTCTTCCGATGGCGTCCGCGTCTGTCAGCATCTTTGTCATCCCCTGGTAAAATGCCTGCAGGTTCTTGTTCTTCCGGTTGGAGATGGAGACCAGAAAGATCACCTGCACGTCCTGATCGCCCCACCGGATCGGTTCGTCGAGAATTCCCACGCAGACAAATGTCTCCTCGCTGATGGCCTTCCAGGGATGGGGCATGGCCACCAGATTGCCGAAGGCTGTCCTGGCTGCTTTCTCCCGCTTGACTACCAGCTTCCAGAACTGGTCCGTCAGCCCCTTGACCGCCATCACCTGATGGCATAAAAACTTTGAGACGTCATGGGGATTGTCAAACTTCAGGTGGCTGAAAAATAGCTCTTCATCAAAATACGCCATCAGAGGGACGTCGTCCCCGCCCTTTCTGCGAAGTACCTTTTTCATATTCTGGATATCCGCCGATTCCAGGAAATATTTGACCTCCTGGACCGGCACCGGCACCTTTTCCTGAATGGGAACGGTGGTGAACACATAGTCGATATCCTTGAAATCCACCTTTTTTACATTGGAGACGTCGCAGGTCTCAATGCGGCCCACATAGGAGCCAAATTCCTGGCGGTAGCGGTAGTGCAGCAGTTGGGCGCTGCCCTTTCCCGAAGCGCAGACGATCAGTATGTTCTTTTTGGGAAGCTCCGTATTCTGCCGCTCGATGGCCAGGGCAAAGGCCAGGGCCAGATACCCCACCTCGTCGTCCTTCAGCTCGTGCCCGTAGCGCTCCGTCAGGATGGAGGACGAGTGAAGGGCGATGGCATAGGCCATGGGGAACCGGGCTTTGATGTCCTTTAAGAGCGGATTTTTCAGCTTCATGTTGTACTGGAGCCGGACAGCCAGGGGGACGATGTGCTGGGCCAGGTTCATTCTCAGCTCCAGGTCGCTTCTAAAGTCAAAGAGAAACGCTTCGTAAACCGCATCCAGCATCTGGGAAACCACTTCCCAGGTCTCCTCGCTGATCACCTGGCCGCCCGCCTCCCCCGTCCGCTCCTGCTCCGGCAGGAACAGGGACTGCTTGCCCGCCAAATGGATGGCAATGTAGGCGATCTCCTGGTCTGGAAAGCGGATGGCAAAGCTTTGGTTGAGCCGTTCGGTAATCTTCTGCGCGATCCGGTACTCCTTACTGCGGCGGATCCGCTCCTGGCGTTCCTCATCCAACGGCACATAGCAGTTTTCCTGTATGCGTTGAACTGCTATGCAGATATGGACGATCAGGTTCTGATAGGCCACCGAGTTGACGGTGAAATTTTCCGTATCGATAACCTCCGCCACGCACCGGGCCACCCGCGTCATGTTCTCCTGGTGCTCAGCCTCTCCCTCCGCCAGCGCCTCGCTCTCTTTTCCGATAATGATATTGGCGATACACAGGCGGCGGTTGAATTCCGTTCCCTCGATGCGGATTCCGTAATTAGGGCGTTTGGCCAGCTTCAGGCTGTACGCTTCCAGAATCTTTTCCACCTCTTTTAAATCCGCGGATATGGTTTTCCTGGAGATATAGAGGATATCGCTGAGCGCATCGATCGTCACATAATCCCTTCGGCTGAGCAGATCGTTCAACAGGTATTCCACCCGTTCCTCCGACGTGGACGGTACCTGGCCGGACGTGTGGGTCCGGGCCGTCAGTTGTTTCAGCCGGCTGTCAAATGCCTCCTGGTCCGCGATGTCCAGGAAGTAACCGCAGCCGTGTTTGGAACGGATCTGCGCCCCATAGCCATCAAACCAGTCGTTCCATTCCTTGATGTAATTGCGGATGGTCTTCGTGCTGACCTTTAGCTTCCCTGCCAGCGCCTCCGCAGTCTCTGTGCCGCATTCCTTCAGACATACGGTCAAAGGAACCAGCTTTTTCTCCATCCGGGCACCCCCCTCTCTGAATCTGAATTCAGTATAATCATTGTCAAAGCCAAACTCCACCCCCACTTTTTCCACAAGGGAAGTGGAAAGTGCTTCTATAATATATAATTTTATCTAAAATAGGTGGGGATTCATAGGTAAATGTGACAAAAAAAGAAGGAGGGATCGAGGAAATCCAGGCAGAAGCGGGTGACAGGTGCTTTTTGAAATGATATAATAAGGAAACATAATACTTGTCCTCAGCCTGGCGCGTATCACTACAATCGCGGGAGGCAGCTGTTTTATAGAAAGAAGGTGCTCCCGCATTTGACCTCCACATCCGACCCCCTCACGCTGTTTTACGCATCGCTTTTGCTTCTTCTCTTCCTGGCCGGGTTCTTCGGCCTGATCAAGGAATTCCGGCTTTGGAAACGGGCGCGGAAATGGCGGGGAGCCGCCACGGGAACCGTGGTGGATATCCACAAGGATTACCGTTACCATCGGCTCTTTATCAAGCGGTGGTACGAGTATCCGGTGATCGCCTACAAGGCTGGCTCCCAGTCCTTCCGCCAGAAATATACCCGCCGGAAGCGGGAACTGGGATATTACCAGCTGGGCGAGCAATATCCCCTGATATACAACGAGGACAATCCCGGCGAGTTCGCCTTCGGCGACGCGTTCTCCGGGTTTTTCTACTATGCCGGGCAGGCGCTCATGCTGGCCGTGACCATTTTCTCACTGTACTATTCCGCCCATTTCTTTATGAACCATTATCTGGACACCCACGAGCTGCTCTGGGAGGAGCAGACCTGGGCCGATCTGGAAAGACCCCTGGCTGCGTACCAGGGCATGGAATTTTCCAATCTTTACAACTACACCCTCGACAACCTGGACACCCGGCTGGAGGAGGATGTGGAACATTTCCGGCGGGTGGAGGATATGGTCGAAGAGCAGCGCGGCGGGAAAAATTACCAGACTTACCAGAACCGCTACCGCGCCTCCGCCCTTGCTGCGGCGGACTCCCTGGGCGGAACATTTTCCGGGATCGTGGGGGCATTTTTTGAGGAATGTGGGCTGGACGGCCAGCGCGAAGCCGTGTACCGGTCCGCCTGCGCCGGTTTCCTGGAGCGGGTTTGTCCCGACGCCGCTCCCGGCCCGGGCTTATATTCCCTGGATGAGCTGCTGATTCTGGTGAATTTTATCCACGACTCGGGGCTGAACCCCTACGAATACCGGGATGACCCGGAGGAGAGCATAGGGCTGTCCCTGGCCGTCTCCTACGCCAGGCTGGACGCCGAACTGGCCCTTTTGGGAGGCGGTGAGGCGGTCAGAACGGCGGCGGCCGACTGTTTCCCCGGCTACGTGTCCCTCTATCTGGATCAGATCGACCTGCATGTGCTGGAAAACCGCAAGAAATACGGTAAGGAGCGTTACACCCGGCTGAACCGGGAGGCCATCCTCTCCGTCTACTCGTACACGGCCGCGCGCTACCAGGGTCCGGATTCCTTTGAGACAGCCCTGTGGGACGGCTCCGTGTTCGCATGGGAGCAGATGACCGCCCGGATGCAGGCGGACCCGGCGCTGCGGGGGCTGGTAAGATACGGGGCGGAAAATAATCCGCTGTCTGAGTTTGATGCCGGGATGGGGAAGGACGCCTTTCTCAGTTCCCGCGAACGGGGCGCGTACCAAAGTCCGCTGTACGATTTGCAGGACTGGCGGGACTTGATGGAATATTGGGAGGATTGACGCGGCGCCGTGTAAATTTCCGGTTTTCATCCGCTCCAATTTGCGGTAGAATGTGTCATAAGGAAAATTTTTTGAAACAGGAGGGGGACGCGCCGAATTCACCGCGCAATTTCCTCTCCGCAAACGCGCCTGAGGAGATAATCTCATGTTGAATATACTGATTGCGGACGACGAGAACAAGGTTTGCCAGCTGATCAAGTCCCTGGTGGACTGGGAGGCCCTTGACATGCGGGTGATCGCCACCGCGGAAAATGGAATCGACGCCCTGGAAAAGATCCGGGAGCTGAACCCGGATATCGCCATCACCGACATCCGGATGCCCGGCTACGACGGGCTGGAGCTGGTGCGCCTGGCCAAGGAAACCAACCCCAGAACGGAGTTTATCATTATCAGCGGCTATCGCCATTTCGAGTACGCCCAGTCTGCCATCCGCTATGGGGTCAACTCCTACCTGTTAAAGCCTATCAAAAAGGACGAGCTGACCGACACCCTGACCAGGCTGGGGGAAAAGCTTCGGGAGCGGACCCGGCAGCTCAGCTACGAGGAGAAGGTGCTGCGCACCCTCAAAAGCGACGAGGAAACGCTGCGCCAGACCTTTCTGTCAGACCTGGTCTCCCGCAGGGACAAAACCCTGAAAACAGCGTCCCTGGACCGCATCAATGAAGACTTCCACTACGGGCTGCGGCCTGGAAATTTCTGCATCGGAATTCTCAAGCTGGACGGCCATGTGTTTGACGACAAGGAAAACCTGCGTTTCATGGCGGACAAGGTCCGCGGCGTCATGGACCGGCTGCTGCCGGAGTGCACCTTTGACTATGAGCTGTTAGTGGCTGGGAGCTTTTTCTATTTCCTGCTGAATTTTGAGGAATCCCTGAGGAGCCAGGTCCGCCGCCAGATGAAATCCCTGTTCGACGAGGTCCGGATCCAGGGCGGGATTCTGAAGGATTTTGCCGCCACGCTGTCGCTCGGAGCCGTATGCGGCGGGCTGGACGGCCTGGACTCTTCCTTAAAGAGCGCCCGACTTCTGATCGAGGAGCGGCTGGTGGCCGGAACCGGAAAGCTTTTGGAGGGAGAACTGCCCCAAAAGGGTTCCTTCGCGGACAGCGCCCTGTTCGCGGAGTTCAACAGCCGCATGTCCCAGGCCCTGGAGAGCCTGGACGTGCTCTCCGTTCGGGAGGCCCTACAGCAGCTCAAAAGCCAGATGCTGGCCTCCCCCGGCATCACCGGCCACGAGCTGCTGCAGATGACCAAGGAGGTCTGCAACCTCTATCTCTTCTTTATGAAGAATTACCGCATCCGCATCGAGGACGATTTCCTGGAAAATTATAACCGTGGGGCGGACAACTGCGCCTCCGCCCAGGAGCTCTTCGATTACCTGATCCGCAAGATCACAGCCTCCTACGACATGGCCGCCCGCCTGAAACGCCAGGACGAAAACCGGCCGGTCCGGGTGGCGAAGCAGTACATCGGCGAGCACTACGCCTCCGCCCTCACACTGGAGGAAGTCAGCGCGGTGGCGGGACTTTCCCCCGCCTACCTGGCCACAGTATTCAAGAAGGACACCGGCATGACCTTTCTGGAATATGTCTCCAAGGTGCGGATGGACATGGCCAAACAGCTGCTCAAGGAAACCTCCTGCACCGTGGCGGACATCTGTGAAAAGGTGGGCTACAGCGACGTGCGCTATTTCACCAAAACCTTTACCAAATATTCGGGGCTTAAGCCCAACGAGTATAGAAAGCTGTATTCATGAGCGTGAAACTGAAATACATATCCAAACGCCTGCTGATCTGCGCCGCGGCGGCGGAGCTGCTGCTGCTGCTCATGACCGGGTACATCTGGCTCGTGAGCCTGGAGCGCTCGGCCGGGCCGATTCTTGCGGCGTTTTTTACCCTGGCGGTCTTTCTCGTCAATCTCCTGGCCTTCCGGCTGGTGGTACGGCCCTACCGGGAGACGAAAACCATCTATGAACAATTTGCAATGGGTCATGTGTTAAACGATCTCTTCGACGTGCGCTACCCCTACACGCCCGAAAACGAGCAGGCCATCCGAAAATTCAACGAGATGATCGACCGCAGCAACCTGGTCAACGTATCCAAAAAGCAGGCCGAATACCTGGCGCTTCAGAATCAGATCAACCCGCATTTTCTCTATAACACCTTAGAGGGTATCCGCAGCGAGGCGCTGATTGCGGGCCTGGACAGCGTGGCGGAAATGACCGAGGCCCTTGCCACGTTCTTCCGCTACACCATTTCCCAGGTGGAGAACCTGGTGCCCCTGGAGGACGAGCTGGCAAATATCGAAAACTATTACTACATCCAGCAGTTCCGTTTCGGCGACAAGCTGGCCTTAAGCATCGAGTACGATTGCGACGAGGACGCAAGCGAGCTGGACATCCTGCAGTACCGTCTGCCCAAGCTGACTCTGCAGCCCATTGTGGAGAACTCCATTTACCACGGCATCGAGCGCAAGATCGGAAAAGGCCATCTGACCATCCGCATCGGCGCAAGCGACAGCAGACTGCGCATCCGCGTCTCCGACGACGGGTTGGGCATGGCGGAGGACAAGCTGCACCAGCTGAACGAAAAGCTGAAATCCCTTTTTTTGGATGCCGTGGAGGGCGAATCCAGCCGCCAGGGCGGGATCGCCATGGTCAACGTCAACAACCGGATCAAGCTGCTGTTCGGGGAGGAGTACGGCATCTGCGTGTACAGCCACGAAGGCGCGGGCACCGACGTGCTGATTAACCTGCCTTTGGTGCAGGAGTGAGGAAACGGAAATGAAACGTGAATTGCTGCGCATGGATCATGTGAATCTGGAGGCAGGCGGGGAACGGCTGCTGGACAATCTGAATTTCCAGATCTTCGCCGGGGAGATCATGGGGCTGGTGTCCCGCAGCTTTAAGGGGCACGACCAGCTCATCGGCCTGATCGGCTACAACCGCCCCATCACCTCCGGAACCGTGTGGTACGACGGCAAAATCGTGAACAGCTATTCCTACAGCGACGGCAGCGCCAACCGGGTGTATGTCATTGAGCAGAAAAGCCATCTGGTGGAGGGCTTGAGCGTGGTGGATAACATCTTCGTGCTGCGAAGCGGATTCAAGAAATATTTTATCAATGAACAGGTGCTGCTGGAACAGACGGAGCGCTTTTTCCAGGAAAACGGAATCCACGTGGACATCTCCAAGCGGGTCAACGCCCTGGATCCCCTGGAGCGCTGCCTGGTAGAGCTGGGCAAAGCGCTGCTTTTGGGGTGTCGCCTGATCATTGTGGACAACCCTGGAAACTTCTTAAGCCAGCACGAGCTGCCGGAATTTCAGCGGATGCTGCGCAAGGTCCGGGACGACGGGGTGGCCGTGCTCTACATCGGCAACCACCACCAGGAGGTGTTCAAGATCGCGGACCGCACCTCCCTGTTCTACGACGGCCAGATCCGCAAGGTATTTGAGCGGGACGAGATGACGGACCGCGCCATCGCGCCCTACATCATGGAATGGCAGGACCAGAACCAGCTTCCGGACCTGGATTTTGAGGACGGCGTGCTCCACTTCCATCACGTCCACAGCGGCAGCCTGAACGGTCTGCAGTTCGTGCTCCACAAGGGCGAATGCCTGACGCTGCTGGACATGGACAATCGGATCGCAGACGATATCCTGAGCCTGTTGACCGGTACCGCGGCCTGTGTCCGGGGCCGTATCACCCTGGAACACGAGCTCTATCTCCCCAAACGGGCCGTCCGCTACCTGGACGAGGGCGTGGCGGTGATCCCCAAGGACCCGGTGGAACACCTGCTTTTCCCCCACCGCACCTATATGGAAAACCTGACCTTCCTGCTGGACCGGAAGCTGGGCCGGAGCCTGATCCCGGGACGCATCTACCGGAGTATCCGGGACGAGTACGCCCCCCTGGCCGGGGCTGCCATCGACGAGACCAACATCCTGAATCTCTCCCTGGAAGAACAGATGTCCCTGATCTACTACCGGGTACAGCTTCTGCACCCCCGCGTGCTGGTCTGCATCCAGCCCCTCGCCCGAGGCGACATGCTCTGCCGCCGGAAGATTCTCAGCCTGATCCGGGAAAGCCTGCGCCAGGGCACCGCGGTGCTGATCACCACCACCAACGTGTCCGATACCCTGGAGATATCGGACCGGCTGATGGTGGTGGAGGGCGGGGTCTGCACCGCAGCCTATGATAAGCCGGAGTTTGACCGGATTGCCCGATAAAATAAGCAGATGCACTGAAAGAATCTCTTTCCCTGCATCTGCCTTTATTTTGCCTACAGCATTGTCCGCTCGATCGCCTTTTTCCATCCCCAAATTTTTTCACATCTTACATCCGCGCCCATCTGAGGGGCGTATGTTTTCCGTTTTTTACCGTCAAACAGCTTTGAGCTGTCAAAGAATCCCAGACTGATACCTGCCATATAGGCAACTCCAATTCCAGAAAGCTCCTCGTCCTCAGGGACTTCCACCAAAATCCCAAGAATATCCGCCTGAAACTGCATCAGATACCGGTTTTTCGTCGGTCCCCCATCCACCCTGAGGGCGGTAAGTCCGGGCCGGTTTAACTCCCGCTCGCCTCTGTCCATCCGCTCCAGAACATCCAGAATCTGATACGCAATACATTCAAGCCCGGCCTTTACGAACTCAGGCTTTCCGGTCATACGGGTTACGCCCGTAACGAGGGCTGTTGCCTCACTATTCCAATAAGGCGCCCCCAATCCAGTAAACGCAGGAACAATGTACGTCTTGTCTCTGGGATTTGCTTCCATCGCCAGGCGTTCGGTCTCAGCGGCGTTATCAATCAGCCTCAGTTGCTTCTGCAGCCAAGTGATGACCGCGCCTGTATAATTGATATTCCCTTCCAGCACGTAGTGGACCTCTCCACCCCTGGACCAGGCCAACGACGTGGCGAGCCCTTCCTCGCTGGCGACCGGCGACCGGCCCACATTCATCATTACCGATGAACCTGTACCATAAGTAGCCTTAGCCATTCCCAGCTCATGGCATCCCTGTCCGAATAAGGCCCCGTTCGAGTCGCCCATCACGCAGCTGATTGGGATTGGATTTTCGAACAGCCCGTCCATAGAGGTCATTCCGAATATGGAATCAGAATCACATATCTCTGGCAGGCAAGCCGCGGGAATGCCGAATATACCGCAAATCTCCTCATCCCATTCCAATGAATGAATATTTAAAAGCTGCGTTCTGGATGCATTTGAATAATCCGTCTTAAATGCCGTTCCTTCCGTAAGCTGAAAAACGAGCCAGGAATCTATGGTGCCGCAGCAGAGATCCCCTGTCTCCGCCAGCAAAGCCGCTTCCGGTACATTCTGCAGCAGCCAGGCAAGCTTACTGGCTGAAAAGTACGGTGACAGTTCCAATCCCGTCCGTTCTTTTATCATGCGGGAGTATCCCTGCGCTTTAATCCCGCCGCATATCGCCTCTCCCCGGGGGCATTGCCACACAATCCCGTGGTATATGGGGGTTCCGGTTTTCCGGTTCCAGGCCGCCACAGTCTCCCTCTGGTTGCTGATCCCCATGCCGGCAATCTGTCCCGGCGCAATCCCCGCCTTCTTCAGAGCAGACCGGACAGCTTCCTTTGTGTTTTCCCAAATCTCCTCCAGATCATGTTCCACCCATCCATTCTCGTCTATGATCTGACGATGCGGCATATCGTGCCGCACCACCATTCTTCCCGACCGGTCAAATATAAGAGCTTTGGTTCCCTGGGTGCTCTGGTCCACGGAAAGCATATACATTTTGATAGATCCCATCCCATTACCTCTTAAACGCGTTTCTTGCGGCAGCTGCAATTCCCGCCGCATCCAGTCCGTAATGCGCGAACACTTCCCCGGATGTCCCCGACACTACCGGCGTATCCGGGAGCGACAGGTTTATTACCAGCTTTGGACAATTTTCCGCCACAGCCTGGCTCACCATAGACCCCAATCCGCCAAAGGGCGAGTGTTCCTCCACAGTCAGCACAAGCCCTGCCGCTTCAGCCTCCCCCAGCAATGTTCTTAGGTCCAAAGGCTTTACGCAGTACATGTCAATGACCTCTGCCTGGATTTCCTCTTTTTTGAGGAGTTGCGCTGCCTCCAGGGAGGGACGGACCATTTCGCCGCACGCGACAATGAGCACATCAATTTTGCCCTCCGGGCGTGCCAGGACATTGGCCTTATCCATAACAAAGGGGACATTTCCCTCCTCATATACATCTTCAACGGCATTTCTGCCCACCCGGATATAAGCAGGCTTTTCGTCCCTCAGCAAGGCCTCCATGAGTAATGCCGTCTGATGCCGGTCACTGGGCAGATACACGCGCATATTGGGAATAGAAGCCATGCCCGCTATATCCTGTGCAGAATGATGGCTCATACCCAAGGCTCCGTAACTGACACCTCCGCTGATTCCGATCAATTTTACATTGGTATTCGAGTAGGCCACGTCCACCTTCGCCTGTTCCAGGCTCCTCGTGGACAAAAAGCAGGCCGGAGAGGCGGCAAATGCCTTTTTTCCGTTCCTTGCAAGCCCTGCGGCAATTCCCACCAGATCCTGTTCGGCTATGCCGGTCTCCACAAACTGACCGGGAAATGCCTTGGCAAAGGGAGCCAGGGAGGCCGAACCTCTTGAATCGCTGCAGAGCACCACAATATCCTGATCCATTTGGGCCTTCTCACAAAGTACCTCGCAAATCACCTGTCGGTTTGCTACTTTATTCATATGTGGGTTCCACCTCCTCGCTCCCATGTGCATGTTTTACGCGCTCCTCAAGTTCTCTGACAGCCGCCTGATACTCGTCAGCCGTAGGTACCCTGTGATGCCAGCCCGCCTGATTCTCCATGAACGACACGCCGCAGCCTTTTGTAGTATTGGCAATCACCACCGTAGGCCGTCCTTTCTGACTCCTGGCTTCCTCAAACGCCCCATCCAGTGACGGAATATCATTACCGTCCGCCGTCACCACATGCCACCCAAAGCTGGAAAAACGCTGCTCCAGGTCGTCATGATGCATGATATCCTCCGTGGAGCCGGATATCTGAAGCCGGTTTCTGTCCACCACCGCGCACAGATTGTCCAGCTTATAATGGGATGCCGACATAACGCCCTCCCAAACAGACCCTTCCGCCAGCTCCCCGTCCCCCATCACCGTGTAGACGCGGTAATCCTTCTGATCCATCTTGCCCGCCAAAGCCATACCCACACATACGGGAAGTCCATGTCCCAATGACCCTGAATTCATTTCAATGCCCGGCAGCTTGTTATTCGGATGGCCTATGTACGGGGAATCAAAAGCAGAAAACCTGGCTTTTACGTCTTCTATATCAAGAAATCCCTTTCTGGCCAGAACCGCATAATAGCTTTCCACGGAATGCCCTTTGCTCAGGACAAAACGATCTCTGTCCGGATCGTCCACATTCTCCGGCGAGATATTCATCTGTCTGAAATACAGGTCCGTAAGAATTTCCATCACACTGAAATCACCGCCGATATGACCGGTTCCGGCATGGTAAATCATATCCAGCACGTCTTTTCGCATCTCATACGCCATTACCGATAAAACATCCATATCACTTACCTCCTCGCTGCGGGTACCTGAAAACTGTCTTTCATCTCTTACGCGCAGCGTACTTCATTCCCCACGGATATACGCCTTCACTTCTTCTTCAATCGGATCATAGAAATCCGGCTTTACGCCAATGTACCTGCATGCCTCGTAAAGAACCGGCACCACCTTTTTGTGGATTCCCACACAATGGTGAATATAAGGACCGCACACCAGTTTGTCCTCCAGACGTTTTAAGTTCTCAACCTCCACCCACAGATACGTCCCCTTTGTATATGGGCCTTCTATGCCCTTTGCATTTCCCATCAGCATGGAATAATCGCCGTTGTCCCCATCAAATCTTGCAAGGGTAATATCACCGTATTTGGCCAGAGCCTCCACTGCACCCGGATGGTCAAATGCCAGCGGATATCCAATTACCGGCTTTTCCTGAGCGACAGAAATGGGCCATGGTCCGCAGTGTTGGAGAAGCTCCCCATTTTCATTGTCCGGATGGCGCACCGTCCAGTCCGCGAAAAATCCTCTGGTCCCATCCATAGCCGCCGCCTCAACCATTACCGCCGTGATCGCTCCGTGTATGTCCGTCTCGCATACCACAGGCAGCCCCTCTTCATTTAACAGAGAGTTGGCCGCGCAGGGCATGATCCCCAGTTCGCTTTGAAGGGCGTTCCAGCACTGGATTGCAATGGCATTACAACCATATCTTACCGCGAGACGTTTCATCGCCACCTTCATGGCCGCTATATTCTCAAGCTCATGGTCCTTAACCGTCACCGTCATGGTCCGGCGCATATAATCCATGACGGACCTGACTTCATCTCCGTCCGCCTTTGCTTTTTTTACTTCAGACGTTAATTCGGGTAAGGGAATGGGCGCCAACTGGATATTGAACTTTTCCAGAAGCTCCCCTTCGTTGCACATGGTAGACCAAAAATCAAAGGGCCTTGGTGCGATCTGCAGGATTCTGGTATGCCTGAACACCTTAACCACATTACAGACAGCAAGAAAATCCTTAATCCCCCGCTCAAACGCCTCGTCTTCCAGACGGCAGTTGGTCATATAGGTAAACGGCACACGGAACCTGCGCAGTACCTTCCCGGTAGCAAACAAACCGCACTGGCTGTCCCTCAGACGGATTCCGTTCTCATCCGGCCGCTCATCCCTTGGCCCCCAGAGAAGCACCGGAACATTCAGATTGCGCGCCATTCTTGCCACCACATATTCTGTGCCGAAATTACAATGCGGAAAAAACAGTCCGTCAATTCCCTCCCGGCGGAACTTCTCCTCGATTTTCAAGCGGTCCCCGTCATCATAGAGCAGCCCTTCTTGATTGATATCCGTAATGTCCACAAATTCCACGCCCAGCTCTTCCAGCCGTTTTCTGGTGAGCCCCCCATATTTGATCGCGTCCGGAGCACTGAAAATACTTCTTCTGGTAGGCGCAAATCCGATTTTTATACCACTCATGCCATATCACCCCATTATCCTGAATTATTTACTTGTAAACAACGCCAGTTTCGCAAAAAAGTCTTCCAGAATGAATCTGTTATCCACGCGCTTATACACACGGATGGGACGGTTCTGGCTGTTTTTTACATAAGTCAGATGATCCGTAATATAAGGCGCCTGTACCCATTCATAATCAAACATATGGGCAAACAACAGCACGCCCACTGCCGGCGAGTCCCCCAAACACCAGTATTCTCCGGTTCTTGTGGTTGCCCGGGCAAACGATGTGTGTCCATGTTCTTCCAACTGTTCAAACAGATATTTCCCCAGTTCACCGCATGGACGAACCTTGTACTCCAGCTCTGCCAGCGATACGATTACCTGACTATACACGTCTCTCGGAATCTGCCATACCTGCAGATCTGAGTTCATGACCACCCGCGCAGCTTTCACGTCGTTATTTAAATTATATTCATAGCCGCCTTCCGGATATTTTGCTCCGCCAATCCAGATACAGGTCAAGCGGCCTGCAATCCTGGGTTCCATCAGATAAGCGGCGGCCATGTCCGTCAACGGCCCCAGAAAGATGACATACAGGGGCATGTCTGATTCCTTCATAGCTTCTTCAATAATCAACCTGGCACCCTCAGATTCCACCGGCGTTTTCTCATCCTGCAGTTGATGCGCAGCGCCTTTATATGCCAGCTCCTTGGGAAAATCCATCAAATCCAGTATTTTCAGAACCTCGTCATAGCTGTCTTCCATGCTGTGCGGGCTTTTCTCATTTCCAAAATGAGCCGCAATAATGCCGCGGTTATCAAATTTAGGGCTAAGCAGCGCGTGTACAATGGCATACTGGTCATCTGCTTCATTTTTGGCGTCCGTGTTCACGATCATCCTTACCATCTTGCCCTCGGGTATCCTGAACTGATACTTGTCGTAAATCATAGCTTTCTCCTTTTCATGTTCTGTATTACGTCCTGGCTTTTAATTGCCGGGATATTCCTTTTTATTGTTTTACCGCTCCTGACATTCCTTCCACAAAATACCGCTGGAACGTCAGATATACCGCCAATACAGGCACTATGGAAATCAATACGCCTGCATTTAACAGACCGTAATCCGTACCGTACTCCCCGATAAAACTCATCAGGCCATTTGGCACGGTCCTGAGCGAATCACTTGTAATTAAAATACTCTGCAGCAGGAATTCATTCCACGTATTCAGAAAATCCACGATAAACACGGTGGCAATGGCCGGCTTTGTGATGGGCAGTATAATATTAAAATACAGCCGGAGCTTACCACAGCCGTCTATATACGCCGCCTCATCCAAATCCTTTGGTATGGACCTCATAAATCCCCTCAGCACCAAAATGCCATATCCAATACCAAAGCCCGTATAAACTACAAACAAACCCAAATAATTATTAATCAGATTGTACCTGGAAAACGCACGGTTCAGGGGAATCAACGCCATCTGATGCGGCAGCATCATACCCAAAAGGAAGAATACAAAGATGCCTGTCTTATGTTTGATATCCAGGCGTGTGATGGCAAACGCCGCCAATGATTCCACCAGAATTCCCAGCGGTACCTTCAGAAGGCAAATGACCAGTCCATTTCTCATATAGGTGCCCAGTCTTCCCTTGGTCCACGCATCTGCAAAATTTGACCATTTTAACTGATCCGGAAGGGAAAACAGGCTGTTGCCGGAATAAAAATCGCCCTGTGATTTAAGCGCCGTAATAAAGACCGTAACCACCGGCGCCATCCAAATGAGAGCCAGCAGGGTGAGCAGAATATAAAAAATAACCTTATTTCGTTTCTTTCTCATTTCTGTCCCCCTTAATCCTCTTTGGCAGTATATATGACATATGGCACAATGATAAAGATCATCATCAGGAACATAGCGCTGGCGATGGCGCTGCCCTTTCCGAAGTTGTTGTACATAAACGTCTGGGAATACATGTAGGTCGCCAGGGTCTCAGTGGCATTCCCCGGGCCACCGCCGGTCATCACCTTTATAATGTCGTATACCTTCATGGCCGCTATGATCAGCGTTGCCAGCACTACGACAAACGTCTCCTTCAGCATGGGAACCGTGATGTAAAAAAATCCTTTGATCTTACCAGCCCCATCGATGGTGGCTGCTTCCAGCACATCTCCCGGAACGGTCTGAAGCCCGGACAGGAACAGAATCATAGGCTGTCCAATCCCCTGCCACAGCGCTGCAAAATACACACAGTACAGTGCAATCTTAGGCTCTGACAGCCACGCCACCTTAAAGTTTTCCAAACCAAGGAGTTTTAAAAATTCATTGATAAACCCCATATTGGGATTATACATCCACTTCCAGATGACACCGACCACCACCCATGAAAGCATATATGGCACATAAAAGATCGCTCTGTATACCACTCTGCCCTTAAACGACCGGTTTAGCACCACCGCCAGAAGCAGGGACATCGTGACAGTGAAAAGCACAGTTAAAAGAATCCATATAAAATTATTCTTAAGGGCTGTAATGAAAACCGGGTCTACCGTAAATAGATTGATATAATTTTTTAAGGCCACAAACTTCTTTTCGCCTATTCCATTCCAGGAAAAAAAGCTCAGATAAAATGAATACAGCGTGGGGATGATCACCACGGAACTGAAGATGACAAACGCCGGGAGCAAAAACAAGTAAGCCTTTATATCTATTTTTTTCTGTTTCAAGGAATACCTCCTCCTGGAATGTGGAGCTGTGTTCCACGATAGATTATGAAACACAGCTCCCCTTTTGTTTATCCTACTGGTTTTCTGCAAGATAGGACCGAATCGCAGTCTGCACGCTTTCTCCCACTTCTTCCGGTTTCATATTTCCAATCACCACATTATCCTGTGCCGCAAACATCTGATCTGCAACCTGTGCCGGCAGCGCCTGGTCCATCTGTGTGTAAATACCGCAGGCATCCATCAGCTCCATAACACCGTCTGCAATGGCAAACGATTCGGGAAGTTCTGCGCCCTTAATTGCAATGGGCTGTTCAATCTTTGAAAATTCCGGATTTTCCTCTGCATTGTAGTAAAAATCCCAGAATTTTACAATCGCATCCAGCTGCGCATCGCTTACATTTTTATTGACCTGAGTCATCTTCACATAGGCCGCCATACGTCCGGTTCCATCGCCATTGGACTCTGTGGGGAATGCGAAAAAGCTATACAGGCTGGCATCCTGCTCCGCTATCATAATCTGAGAGGCCATGGTCGGACTGTCAATAATCATTGCGCAGGTGCCATTGTACAGATACATCCTGCAGTCGTTGGGATCCTCTGTCAGGAATCCTTCGTTAAAATAGCCCTTGTCCGTCCATTCCTTAAACTTGGCAAACGCCTTAGTCACTGCCTCAGAGGTTCCCCAGTCGGTGGTCATATTGTTAATCCCGTCATGCTCCTCTATTCCGCCATAGTATTCCAGAAGGTCCTGAATGTATCTCATTACATGCCATCCATACTGTCCGCCTGTCGCAAACGGGACGACACCATTCTCCTTCAGCGTCTCACATACTTTTTCCAACTCGTCAAAGGTTTTCGGAACCTCCAAATTGTATTTCTTAAAGATATCCTGCCGGTACCAGACGTTCATCATGGCAACGCTCTGGGGAATGCCGCTCAGCTGGCCTTCCAGGGTACACAGCTCCAGCGAAGAGGCCAGATATTTCTCTTCCCAGTTATGTTGCTTTGCATATTCCGTAAAATCATATGTAAGTCCGTTAGCCGGATAATAGCTGGCCAAACTTCCGCCCCAGTTATACCACATGTCCGGTAATGTGCCGGATGATGCCGCTACCTTTAAGTTCGCCTTAATATCATCTGTTGAATAGTAGGTCGGTGTAATTTTGATTTCCGGATATTTTTTTGTAAACGCAGCAATAATATTATCTTCAAACTCTTTTCTCTGGGCCATGGACCAGAAGGTTAACTCCACCGGCTCCGCAGCTGCCTCCCCGCTCTCGTTCCCCGCAGCCGTTCCGGTCTGGACAGCCGCCGTGGTGCCCTCATTCCCTGTACCGCCTGACGAACTTCCCGATCCGCCGCAGCCAGTCAGCATACTCCCGACCATTCCCGCACAAACCAGTAAACTCAATAATCTTTTTTTCATGCTTCTCTTCTCCTTTTGTTTTATTTAAAGTTCAACCTTCACTGCATAAGTTAAATATACCAGTTCAAGGTCGAACCACTTATTAAATTTAATTTTGAATTTATTTAAATTTTTGATTCATTTTTTCAATAATTTCAACAATCATTTAAACTTATTGCTAGTTTATATTAATTTTGCCTATTTTGCAATGGCTATAATGCAATAATGTTGTGATATTTTTTTGTTGCTTTTGCATACAACTAAATTCTCTTTATAGATCTTCAATTAAATTATTTAAATAAATTTATTAAATTTAATTCAAATTCTATTGACGAATCACCCCTCATCTTTTATAATGATGCTATATCAGAATCATGCCGGAAAACATTCTGGTACTGTGCCACAGCGATTACCCCAACACAGTACCAAAACCTGGGATAGGAGTTTCACATGAACAAGCCGATCAAGGCAAAGGATCTTGCACAGTTACTGGGGCTTAGCCCATCAACCGTCTCCATGGTCATCAACAACAAACCCGGAATCAGTGACAGCACAAGGAAATTAGTGCTTGACAAAATGGTAGAATTGAGTTCCATATCGCCTGCTTATGGATATAAGCCCCAGGCCATCGATTTCATTTATTTTGTCATTTTCAAAAAACATGGAAAGGTGGTCGGCGACACGCCTTTCTTCTCACAATTAATCGAGGGAATTGAACAGTCCTGCAAGAGTAACGGTTATAATCTCCAAATTGCATATTTTAATGAAGGCAGTGACCTTTCCACCTCACTGCCCTTGATTCATTCCAAGGAATGCAAGGGCCTGCTTCTGCTGGCTACAGAGATGTCACTGGCAGATGCCTCTGCTTTTGCCTCCCTCGGCTGTCCCACCGTGCTTTTGGACAGTGCATTTAACGAAATTGCCCTGGATACGATTGTAATCAACAATAAACAGGCTGCCGGCTGTGCCACCAAAGAGTTGATCAAGAACGGACATACGAACATCGGTTATCTTCATTCCGCATTCCATATTAATAACTTTTCGGAACGAAAAGACGGCTATCACAGAGAGCTGCGAAGAAATGGGTTGAGTATTCCTGCTGAACACGAGTATAAATTGACTCCGACTGTAGATGGTGCGTACAGTGAAATGAAGGAGATACTAAACCATGCCCCTGAGATGCCCACCGCTTTTTTTGCGGACAATGACATAATTGCCTTATCCGCCATGCGGGCATTAAAAGAAAAAGGGTACAAAATACCGGAAGACATCTCCATTATCGGAATTGACGATATCCCCATGTGCGAACTTACGGACCCGCCTCTCACCACGATGCACGTTCCCAAGCATCAGATGGGCGTCCAGGCCGTAAAACGGTTACTGGAAAAAATCAATCGCAACAGCCGGGAAGTTCTCACCATTGAGATATTCACATTTCTGGTGGAGCGGCAGAGTATCCGAAATCTGAATGTATAGCCTCTGAATCGAATGTTTGATTCCATCGCCCGATAACTCCACCCGCCTAAAAACCGAAAGATCCTCTACCTTAACCGAAAGAATGCCCCCTTAATGAGGGCATTTTCTGATGCTATAATATTCTTATACCGGCCAGGTACCGCGCGGGCAGCGGCAGCGCACCAGCCATAGCGTACCCGGCAGCGCAGGCAACCGCCTAAAACGGCAAGCGCTGGCCCGCCCGCAGTTTTCGCGAGAACAAGGAGTGACCCATGAGGGAGTATATTGGAATTGACATCGGAGGGACAAAATGCGCGGTGGTCCGCGGGGACGAGAGCGGAAGGATTTTGGAAAAGCGCTCCTTTCCCACCACGGACCGCGCGAATACCCTGGAACAGATTTTTGAACATACCAGACAAATCCTATCGGACCGGACTAAGGCCATAGGCGTCAGCTGCGGCGGTCCTCTGGACAGCAAAACCGGCGTCATTCTCGGGCCGCCCAACCTGCCTGGATGGGACTGTGTGCCGGTGACGGAGCATTTGACAGAGCGTTTCCACCTTCCGGCGTACCTGGAAAACGACGCCAACGCCTGCGCGGTGGCCGAGTGGCGGTTTGGCGCCGGAAAGGGCTGTGAAAACCTGATCTTCCTGACCTTTGGAACCGGGCTGGGCGCAGGGCTGATTCTGGACGGAAAATTATACCGGGGCGCCTGCGGCATGGCCGGGGAGGTGGGGCATGTGAGACTTTTCCCGGAAGGCCACATTGGCTACGGGAAAGCGGGTTCCTACGAGGGCTATTGCAGCGGAGGCGGCATCGCCCAGTACGGCCTTGGAAGCGCCAGAGAGCTGGCGGACAAAGCCAGAGCCGGGGATCCCAGGGCCCTTGCGGTCTGGGAACAGACCGGCGGGAACCTTGGACGGCTTCTGGCTATACTGATGGATATCCTGAACCCGGATGTGATCGTGATCGGAAGTATTTACGCAAGGGCCGGGGATCTGATGCGGGATGCCTGCGAACAGATTCTGGCGGCTGAAGTTTTGGAACCCAGCCTGAGGGCGTGCAAGGTGGTTCCTGCATTGCTGGGAGAATCCCTGGGAGATGTGGCGGCGTTAAGCGTAGCCATGGGAATCCAGGGATGAACGGCGTCAAGCGATCTCCTGCCGGGAAACGGCGGGAGAATAGAAAGCAGGGGGAGACCAGATGGGAGAAGTAATTGTATCGATGAAAAACATTACCAAGACCTTTCCGGGTGTGAAAGCCCTTGATAATGTAAATTTTGAGCTGCGGTCCGGGGAAGTGATGGCGCTGCTGGGCGAAAACGGCGCAGGCAAATCCACGCTGATGAAAATCCTGAGCGGCGTGTACACCAGGGACAGCGGCACTATGGAAATATTTGGAACCGAATACGGCGACTTAACGCCCAAAAAGGCACGGGAAATCGGCGTGGCCATCATTCACCAGGAGTTAAACATGTGCCGCCACCTGACTGTGACCGAGAACATGTTCCTTGGCCGGGAGAAGGCGGGACGGCTCACCTTAAAGGAGAGCGAGATGGAGGCGGAGGCCCGACGGATCCTGGGCGATTTAAAGATCGACCTGGACCCCAGACAGACGGTGGGCGACCTGCCCGTTTCCAAGCAGCAGATGGTGGAGATCGCCAAGGCCCTGTCCGTCAACGCGAAAATCCTCATCATGGATGAGCCGACTTCTTCCCTGACGGCAAAGGAAATCGACGAGCTGTTCCGGATCATCCGCCAGCTGAAGGCGGAGGGGCGCGGAATCGTGTACATATCCCACCGTCTGGAGGAGCTGCAGGCCATTGTAGACCGGGTGACCATCATGCGGGACGGCCAGTACATCATGGACAGCGAATTCAAGGACCTGACCATGGACAAAATCATCGCCAACATGGTGGGCCGGGAGATCAAGGAGCAGTTCCCGCGGGTGACCTGCGAAAAGGGCGAGAAAGTCTTTGAGGTCAGAAACTTAAACGCCGGCCGGCTGGTGCGGGACATCAACTTCTCCCTGTACGAAGGCGAGATCGTGGGCTTTGCCGGGCTGATGGGCGCCGGGCGGACCGAAACCACACGGGCGATCTTCGGCGTGGACCCAAAAACCAGCGGACAATTTTTCCTGGACGGCAAAGAGGTCAAAATCAACTGCCCCATGGACGCCATCCGGGCCGGAATCGTGCTGGCGCCGGAGGACCGGAAAAAGGACGGTCTCTGCACCAAACTCAGCATCCGCCAGAACCTGGCTCTGCCGAACCTGGACCTGGTGTGCAACAAACTGGGTGTGATCAACAGTTCCAGGGAGGACGATCTCTGCGAGGAGGCGGTGAAAAACCTGCTGATCAAGACGCCGGGGCTGGAGATCAACGCCGGAAACCTCTCCGGAGGCAATCAGCAGAAGGTAGTCGTTGGAAAATGGCTGGCGCGCAATTCCCGGGTCGTAATCTTTGACGAACCCACCAGAGGCATCGACGTGGGCGCCAAGGTGGAGATCTACAACCTGATGAACAAACTGAAGCAGGAAGGGATTGCGGTCATGTTCGTATCCTCCGAGATGCCGGAAGTGCTGGGGATCGCAGACAGGATCGTCGTCATGTGCGACGGCCGGATCACCGGCGAAGTGTCGGCTCAGGAGACGACGCAGAATGAAATCCTGAAATATGCGACCGAATTTGAAAAAAAGCAAGTGAGCTGAATCGGAGGGAATGATTATGAACGAGAAGAAGCAAAGCACCGTAAAGCGTCTGCTGGGCACCCGCGGAATGGGCGCGGTGATCACGGCATTCGTGGGACTGATTATCATTTACGTGGCATTCGGACTGATTGACCGGAACGTATTTTCCGGGCAGAACGTCATGAACCTGCTGCGGTCCATGTCCAAATATCTGCTGATCGGTGTTGGGCAGAGCTACCTGCTGATCACCGGAAACATCGACCTGTCCATTGGTTCCATGGTCGGCATGAGCGCCATGGTGTCCGCCACCCTGATGACCATGGGCGTGCACCCGGTCATCGCCATGGCGGTAGCGCTGCTGTGCTGCCTGGTCTGCGGCGTGATCAACGGCACTCTGGTGGGCAAGTTCAAACTCCCACCCTTCATCGCCACCCTGGGCACCATGTTCGCGGCCCGCGGCGTCGCCTACATGGTCAACAACAACCGCAACACCGACGCCATCGCCACCGGCATCGGCAAGGAAGCGGGCGACAGCTTCCAGAACCTGTTCTACTACGGCAAGACCTTTGGCATTTACAATACCTTCTGGATCGCCCTGATCCTGTTTCTGATCTTTTTCTTCCTGCTGTCCAGAACCCGGACCGGGCGCCATATTTACGCCATCGGCTCCAATGTGGAGGCGGCAAAACTGTCCGGCGTGGATGTGGTGACCACCACCATCAAGGCTTATCTGGTCAGCGCCACCTGCGCCTGCGTGGTCGGACTGATCCTGTGCGCACAGGCCGGCATGGGGAACATGGAAGCGGGCAACATGTATGAGATGTACGGCGTTGCGGCCGGCGTAATCGGCGGTATCTCACCCCTGGGCGGCACCGGACTTCTGCTGGGCACCTTCGCCGGCGCGTCCGTATGGCAGACCCTGGAGAACGGCCTCAACATGATCGGCGCCCAGGTTGGCATCCAGCGCCTTGTGATCGGCATCATCGTGGTATTTGCGGTATTGCTGGACGTAGTGGTCCGCTCCGGAAGCCTCGGAAAGAAAAACAAGCAGTAAAACGTCCAAACAAGAAGAACGATATTCAACCGCCGCAATTTCGCGGGGTTCAATATAAAAAAAGAAGGAGGATTCGTTTTATGAAGAGAAAATTAATCGCAATGTTCAGCTGTGTGGCTCTGGCGGCGGCGTCCATCGCAGGGTGCAGCAGTTCCAAGCCGGCCGAGTCGGCAGCGGCTCCGGCTGAGACCACCAAGGCTGCGGAAGGTTCCGAGGCCGCGGCACCGTCAGGAGACATCAAAATCGCACTGATCACCATGGACTCCATTGACCAGCACTGGGTCACCTTGAATGAGGGCGCTCAGAAAGCGGCCGCGGAATTAGGCGTCACCGTGACCTTCATGTCCCCCAACACCAAGGACGACGCACAGCAGATCGAGTGCGTAAACAACGCCGTTGCAGGCGGGTATCAGGCCATCGTGGTGGCCGCAAACGGCCCCGACGCCATCTCCTCCGCCCTGAAAGAAGCGGCGGGCGCAGGCGTGAAGCTGGTCTATGTGGACTCCCCGGCCAACGTGGACGCTGAAGCCACCTTCTCCACCGACAACGAGGCGGCGGGCAAGACCGCCGGCGAGGAAATGATCAAGGCTCTGGAGGCAGCGGGAATCACCTCCGGCAAGATCGGTATTGTAAATGTTAACGCAGCCACCGACTCCACCGTAAAGCGCGAAAAGGGCTTCCGCTCCGCATTTGAGGGCAAGGGCTACGAGCTGATGGAAACCCAGTACGGCGAAGGCGACGCGGCCAAGTCCCAGACCATCGCTGAGAACTATATCACCCAGGGCGTTGTGGGCATCTTCGGCTGTAACGAAGGTTCCACCACCGGCACCGGCAACGCCATCAAGGCTTCCGGCAACGCCAACATCATCGGCGTGGGCTTCGATAAGTCCGACGCGATCATGAACCTGATCAACGACGGCTACCTGCTCTGCACCATGGCCCAGAATCCCGACGTGATGGGCGAGGACGGCGTGAAAGCTGCGGTTGCCGCCATCAAGGGCGAGAGCCTGGGCGGCAAGGTTACGGATACGGGCGTTTCTGTCATCACCAAGGACGGCGCTCAGGCAGGCGGCGCACCGGCAGCTCCGGCGGCGGACACCGCAGAGGTGAAAGCCAGCCAGGCATGGAAAATCGCGCTGATCACCATGGACTCCATTGACCAGCACTGGGTTACTTTAAATGAGGGGGCTCAGGCCGAGGCTGAAAAACTTGGCGTGACCGTGACCTTCATGTCCCCCAACACCAAGGACGACGCTCAGCAGATCGAGTGCGTGAACAACGCCGTTGCAGGCGGATACCAGGCCATCGTGGTGGCCGCAAACGGACCTGACGCCATCTCCTCCGCTCTGAAAGAGGCCGTAGGCGCAGGCGTGAAGCTGGTATACGTGGACTCCCCGGCCAACGTGGACGCTGAAGCCACCTTCTCCACCGACAACGAGGCGGCGGGCAAGACCGCCGGCGAGGAAATGATCAAGGCTCTGGAGGCAGCGGGAATCACCTCCGGCAAGATCGGTATTGTAAATGTTAACGCAGCCACCGACTCCACCGTAAAGCGCGAAAAGGGCTTCCGCTCCGCATTTGAGGGCAAGGGCTACGAGCTGATGGAAACCCAGTACGGCGAAGGCGACGCGGCCAAGTCCCAGACCATCGCTGAGAACTATATCACCCAGGGCGTTGTGGGCATCTTCGGCTGTAACGAAGGTTCCACCACCGGCACCGGCAACGCCATCAAGGCTTCCGGCAACGCCAACATCATCGGCGTGGGCTTCGACAAGTCCGACGCGATCATGAACCTGATCAACGACGGCTATCTGCTCTGCACCATGGCCCAGAATCCCGACGTGATGGGCGAGGACGGCGTAAAGGCTGCCGTAGCGGCTCTGGAAGGCCAGGATCAGGGCGGAAAGGTTACGGATACGGGCGTTTCGGTGATTAAGAAGTAATTGAATGGGATTGTGAGAACCGCCGGGCGGAGACGCTTGGGCGGGGAGTGAGACCAATCGTACAAAAAGAGGACTTGAAAAATCCAAGTCCTCTTTTTACAATTTACATTAGAAGCGTGATCTTGAGAGTATGGATTTGTTGTAGCTCCTCAAGAGCATAGCCGCTCCAGAAAGGGGCGTTCAAATTGGCCTAAAAAACGGGAAGTTATGACTCCTCATGAGTACAATCATCGTTTGTGGAAATATCTTTTTTATCCCGTGTGTTTTTATCATCCAATATACTTTTTAGTTCATCAAAACGCTTATCTTGATTGATTTTGATGTAGATACCCATTATTACAACGGCTATAATTGAACCTATTGGCCAGGAAGTGCCTGCTACAGTAGACATATTTAGAAATATTCCCAATATAAGCGCCGCAACAATCCATATCATTCAATATTCCTCTTTCAATTTGAATTTGTAGGAGCGGTTTTCTGAAATGCCCGTAAACACTGATGTTTCCGGGGTTCTCACCCCTCGATTGAAGCCTGTTTCCCTTGTTTTTTCCCTTGCGGGAAGAAATAAGGGAAACTTTTCTTAAACCGCGCCTACCACCTTATCCAGCAGCCGTGCGGAGGTACGTTTGGCCTCCTTGGTTGCATGGGCGTAAATGTTCATTGTGGTGCTCACATCGGCATGTCCGAGAAGTTCCTGCACGTCCTTGGGGGCAGCGCCGCCAGAGAGCAGGTTGCTGGTGTATGTATGGCGGAGCTGGTGGAAATGGAAGTCGTCCATGTCCTCCAGCTTCTTCTTTGCCGTCCTGCACATGGAGCTGACGGTGCTGGAGGATTCATAGGCCCCATCGGGCCGCAGGCATACAAAAGAGACTTCGTTGTAGCCCTCCGGGGCTTCCTCCGTCCGGGGCAGGGTGTAAAGCTCGTAATAGGTGCGGTTCTTCTCCTTGACGACCAGATAGTAATTCTGGCGGTACAGCGCCCCATACTTGAAGCGGCTTTCGAGCTGTTCCTTCTTGGCCGCCCGCAGGATGGCGGCGAGGGTGTCGCAGAAGTCCACCGTGCGGATTTTCTTGCGCTTGGTCGGCCCGATCTCCATCTTATGCCGGGAGGCGTTGTAGCGCATACTGCGGCGCACCGTCAAACACTGTTCCTTCAGGTCAATGTCCTGCCATGTCAGAGCACACGCCTCGCCGATGCGCAGGCCCGTAAAGTACGCGATCTGGATAGGGAGCAAGGCCGGGTTTTCTTTTCCTTTGAGAAAATCAATCAACAGTTGATACTGCCCATAGGAAATCACCGGGATTGGGTTTTCCTCGCCGCACTCGTCCGCGAAAAGCTCGTATTCGTCGGCGGTTCCTCTCCATGTCACATAGTCCATCGGGTTGAAAGAGATGTACTTTTTCGGGAACACGGCGAAGCGGAAAGCGCCGCGCAAGACCGCTGAATACTGTCTCAGATAGCCGATGCTCAACGGCTCCGCCGCCGTCCCGTCCGGGCTGGTTCCGCCCAAGCTCAACAAGTCCATATAGGCTTGCAGATGCTCCGCCGTTACCTTTTTCAGCTTCCGATTCCCGATGGGGTGCTTCTTGATGCGCCCGACCACGCCGATGTAGGCATCGACCGTTCCGTTGCTGTGGTTGCTCGGCTTCAAATCTTCCTCTATCCACTTGTCCAGCAGGCCGCCCAGCGTGAGGTTTTCAGACTTAGCAAGAAACTGCGTCCGCTCGTATTCTTCCATCGCTTTGCGGAGCATGGATTCCGTTTCACTCTTGCTCTCCGTGCCGGGGAACTCGGGCTGGGCGCGGTTGCCGCTTTCATCTTCAACATAAAAGCGATAGTACCACTTCTTTCCCTTTTTTCTAACAGAACCTTTTGCCATAACGTGCTCCTTTCCATGCGGCAAATGGAGCTGTTGTGATGTGTTGCTTTCATTATAGCAAAAGGCAGCACAGGCTTCAATTCTGCCGCTGAAGTTTAGAAAAAGCTCAATCCGCCGCGCGCACCTGTTCACACTCCAGCAGGTCGCGGCCCTGGTTGAGCTGCATGAAATAGTCCATGACATCCGCGCGGATAATCGTCTTGCGCCCAATCCGCAGGACGGGGATTTTTCCCCAGCCCACCAGACGCCGGAGCGTGTTGCGCCCGATGCCCGTATACTCTGCGGCCTCGTCTATTGTCAGGCCGATCCTGCTCGTGCAGGCCGCCGTGTTTCCCAATTTATTGCGCCCGGTAACATCGGGCGGCATAGCGCCCGGAAGGGCGGTAATCGTATTCGTCATAGTGATGCCTCCTGTATTTGAGAAAAGGAAGCAGCCGCGCCGAAAAGGTTGGAGCCGTCATAACATACGGCACACTTCGGCGCGGCTGTCCCTATCCTATTTCAACGATTCCGCCGTATTTGCCACGCGCCCCCGGCGATGCGCCATAGAGATGGCGCGGGGGATATTGCAGGCCGTCCCTGGCGGGACTGTCATAACTCCGCCGCACCGCTGCCCCGTGGGGCTGGCGTATGCGGCAGGGTTCCCCTTCAAGTCTGTGAGGGGTCGTGAGAAAGTTTCATTGTCCCCCGCGCTGTCGTCGCGCCCCAGGATTCCATCCCTGGGTGCAGGGCCTCGTTGATCGCTCAGATAGCTTGTCCATCCACCTCCTGAAGCTATCGTCTTGGCGGCGCGCCCTGCCCGCTATCACGCGGGTTTTGTGCCTGCAATACCGTCTATTCAATTTTCATGGTACAGTGAAGGAGGGGGAAAGCATGTCCTTCACTATTCACGTTTTGAAGGGCGGTTTCGCACCCTGTTTTTCCTTATATGCCCAAAATTTTTTGAAGTTTTTTTCTGGCCTTGATGATGGACTTGGACACATTCTGATGGGTCACGCCCTCCGCCGCAGCAACGGCCTCCACGCTCATTTCCTCCACGCACAGCAGCCAAAGGCGGCGGAACTGTTTCTGTGTCAGGCAGCTTCTGATCTGCACCATCTGGAGGGCACAGGTTCGGGCGCGCTCGGCTTCGGCCTCGGCCTCGGCCAGCCGCAGGAACAGCTCGTCCTCCACGGACGGGCCGGACGCGATGAGGTCGAGGTATTCCGCCATCAAGGGGAGGCAGTTGTCGCTATGGCAGCGCCCCGCTTTTTCGGCGGCGTGATAATCGCCGTCAGACCAGCGTTTCCACTTTAGGAACTCGGCCTCGCTGGGGAAGTCGGCGCGGGTCAGCCGGACGGGGCCGGTGACGCTTATGTAGACGATGCTATCTTTGTCGCGCTTGTTCTGCGCGTAATCGCTTCTATTATCAAACATTTTCCTTTCCTCCGTATCAGTCTTGGGTCGTTGCGGACTGATACGGAGGCGGGGAGCGGCACCGGGGGAATCGGCTGCGGCCCTCCCGTCTGTATTTGGGCGGAACTGGAAGAAGTATGCAAGTTACGGGAGAGATACGGCGGCAAGTGAGGCTTCCTGTCGAATGAAAAAGCGCCGCAGTCCCCTTGAGGATTGCGGCGCTTGATTGGCCTGCTCGATTCTGTTTTCGGTTTTCCCCTCCTGTGCTTGTCCCCTGCAAAGTTGTCCCCCCGTGTTGGGGACACAGTGTTCAGCCGTTGCGCTCTCCACGTTCCCCTTTTGTCTCAAGGGGAAGTATACTGGGAGAAACTGTCAACAGCCTGACCGCAGACTGTCAGGAGATAAGCAAATAACGCAAGTTGCGACGCAAAAGCGGCTTAATCTCAAGGATTAAGCCGCTTCTTGCCGGTTCATGGTTCCTCTTGCAGAAAGCAGTAGCCCACGCCGCGCGTATTCTGTATCGTGCAGGGCGCGCCCGCCGCCTCCAGCTTCCGCCGAATCCGGCGCAGACAGGAGTGCAGGCTGTTTTCGGTGGGGAGGTAGTCGCCGATCCAAATCTTTTCATAGAGCTGTTCCCGGGTGAACACGCGGCCCGGATTGGACGCCACCAGATAGAACAGGTCGAACTCCCGGCGCGGGAACACCACCTCCTGGGTGTTGATGAAAACCTTGTGATAGTCCACGCTAATGAAGATGCTCCCGCGCGACAGGATGTTGAGCTGCTCGTCGTCCTGCCGGTTCAGCTCCGTATAGCGCCGGATGAGCGCCCGACAGCTCGCCACGCCCTCCGGGATGGTGTCGGGCCACTGGATGTACTCGTCCGCGCCCGCTTCGATGGCGGCGACTTTTTCCGCGCCGTCGTATCGGTGGCGCATGACCAGAATCGGGGCCTTTGTCAGACTGCGGAGGATTTTCAAGGGAGGCAGGAAGTCCAGGGCGTCTGAAAAAAGGACGGCAAGCAGAAAATTATTCTGTTTTGCCAACCACGCTGCGGCTGCCGACAGGTCGGGGGCCATGCGGATCAAGATACCGTATTTCAAGGATTCGCGCTGGGCTTCGTTGAACTTCTCTTTGTCGTAACCGATGGCCAATACCCATTTTTCCATGACAACCCCTTTCCCAAAACAGGGCGGCGGGCAAGGGTACTCCCTACGCCCGCCGCCCCGTCCATATGTGTGACACACTTGTTTTGTTAATCTTCTTTCCGCGCCCCGTCCGGGCCGATCTCATAGCCGTCCACTTTGGTATTCACGGCCATGACACCGTACTCGTCGAAGTAATACCACTTCCCGCCGATTTCCCTCCAGCCGGTGGCGGCTCCGGCGTTTGTCCAGTAGTACCATTTCCCGGTGGATTCGTCCTGCTTCCAGCCCTCGTGCATAACGCCATCGGCATTGAAGAAGTAGCGCAGCTTGCCGATGGTCTGCCAGCCGGTGAGGGCAGTTCCGCCTTTGTAATAGAGCCAATGGCCGGAATCGTTCTTTATCCAGCCGGTAGCCGTGGCCGGGTCGATGACGCTCTCCACGAACCGGCGCAGCACCGCCGACACCTCGGCGCGGGTGGCGCTGGCCTGCGGGTCAAAACGGTTCCCGTCTTTCCCCTTGACAATCCCGGCCCGCTGCATGGCGGCGACTTCCTTTGCCGCCCACGCGCTGATCTGATCGCTGTCCGCGAAGGTGACAGCCGCAAGCGGGGTGGGAATGGAGTAGCCCATCTGTCCGGCATAGTTCACCATCATCACCGCCATCTGCTCCCGCGTCACCGGCGCGTCGGGGCTGAACAGCTTATCGCCGGTTCCCTTGACGATGTTTTTCTGCGCCGCCCACTCCACATAGGCCGCATAGTAGGCGTCGGCCTTTACGTCGGTGAAGCTGCGGGTTTTGTAGCTGTCCGGGTTCACGCCCGCCAGCCTGCCTAACGCTGTTACAAACATGCCCCGCGTCATGGTGCCGTCCGGGGAGAACTGGTTGTTACCCGTGCCGGAGAGCAGGCCCCGCGCTGCCACAAACTCAATATCTTCCTTCGCCCAGTGGCCCGTGATGTCGGTAAACACCGGGGCGGGCGTTTTATAGGCCACGCCGTAGGTAGAGAAGTGTGGAACCTCCGCCAACATCTTGCCATTGTCGTAGCTGGATTTGTCCAGCCACGTCACGGCTCCCTTGCCGTCCACATAGACCATGAACAGGCTTCCCGTAACCTCCGCAGCGGCGGGGGTGTAGTTCAGTGTGATAGCAGCCGAGCCAGCGGGGAAGTTCACCGGAACCGTGACAAGGTTCCCCTTGCTATCCTTATAGCTGATGGTGAAGTCATAAACCGGGTGAGCGCCGATCTGTTTCGCCGCGTCCGGGAACGCACCCAGATTGGCGGAAGCGGCGGCAAAGGTGATGTTGCCCGCCGTAGCCGGAACCGCCGCCAGAATCGCTTTCAGCGCCGCAGGGTCGAAAGTCATGCCTGCCTTGTCGCAGCCAAGCGTCAGGCTCTTGCCGGTATCCGCCAGCTTCTTTAGGTCGGAGCGGGAAACGCTCCGGCTGATGTTGTCTCCGGCAACCGTGTAGCTACTCTGCGGTTCCGGCTCGATGTAGGAGATGCTGCCGCCGGACGAACCGCCGCCATTTCCTCCCGGATTATTGCTTTCTTTCTTCACTGTGACAACCGCCACGCTGCTGTCAATGTCATTTGCTCCTGTGGCGCTTATCCTGCAAAAGTAATAATAAGCGCCATCTTGCAGGGCAGCGGGGATTGAAAAGCTAGCCGTGGTAACACCCGTAGACTGCGGGTTGGTTTTCAGCATATCGTCACAGGAATACCACGCATAGCTTACGGAACCACCGGTTGACACGCTGGCTGCAACGATCAGGCTGCCACTTATTTTCCCCTCGGTGACCGTGATGTTGGCTGGCTGCGTCTGAATTGCTATGACCGCGTCCGGCAGTTTGTCAAATTGATAGGAGAGTATGACGGTCCCTGTCGTGGCTCCGGCTGTTATTACAGCGCTGTGGCCGTTCAGCTTTCCACTTACTTTATCAGTGGGCGCGAACGCATAATCGGATTTTGGCTTTAATGTGACTGTAACTTTATAGGCTTCTCCAAACTGGAAACTGGAATCGGACGGCTCCCATGCCACCGCGCTCACCTCATAGCCCGCCCCGGCTGGAACGGTTGCACTGTCAGCAGGCGCATTACCGGCCACAGGCGCGGTGACGCTGGCCTCCACACCGGAAATCAGCGTTGTCACTTTCAAGGGAAGTGAGAGGTCGGAATCCTCCGTGTATTCGTTTCCGGGAATATAAGTCCACAGGTAATACATAACCCCCTGCTTCAAACCGGAAAACTCAAGCGCCGCGCCTGTTCCTGATTTCCAGTCCCCGGTTCCCTGCGTTGGCTTCATTTGGTCTGTCGTGCAGAGATAGCTCTGCCCCGATACACTATTGATTTTAATACTGGTATCTGTTTTGCTGTCCAGTACGGGCGCAGACGGTGTTGCCTGACTGATTTTATTTACCGTCAGTTCCGCCGTCCCGGTGCTGTCCAGCAGATTCAGGCTTACCGTGCCGCCAAAATCGGCGGTAATGATGTTTGAGCCAGGAACAAAGCCCTTTTCACCGGAGAGGGTGAGTTCTAGTGTTGCCGTGGCTGTTCCACCGTTGATTATGGCACTGGCCGTGCCGAGCTGATTGGAGCCGATGTAGAAGTCAACCGTATCTTTCGCCGCGCTTCGATACCGGGTGGTTGCGGTTTTCCCCTGTGCCGTGGCGGTGATTTTGACAGTATCACCAAATACGGCAGTCGTTGTGTCCTCTCCATAACCACCGTTCTCTTTCACCGTGAAAGTAACCGTGGTTGCGGAAGCGCTGTTCAGGGTGCCGCCGGACGGCTGATTGCCCGTTATCGTTCCGTAGCTGTTAATAGTTCCTTCGTTGTGAATGGTTCCTTTGTTGTCAAGGGTTGTGCCGTCGGGTACCGTCAGGGTGGAACCGGACGGTACTGTCAGGGTGGAGCCGGACGGGATGGTTATATCGCCGGGGAGTTCAGGGCTTCCATGTACTGTTCCGCTATTCCCCTCAAATACCACGCCCTTTGTCGGTGTTTTTGTACCCTCACCGCCGCCTGGGCCGCCACCAATTGGCGCCGCCTGATTGCTTGTGGCAAACACAACGGCATTCCCGTTTACGGAGAATTGTCCGCCATCGCCTCCCCAAGTACCTACTACGCCGCCGGAGCCGATGCCGCCGCCGTAGCCGCC
>OBXQ01000112.1_pt1 | contig 68871 bp, 58 predicted proteins | sample 1476641 | NCBI WGS metagenome assembly OBXQ01 (sample SAMEA2580174, study PRJEB22360) | human gut metagenome | biome: human gut; feature: human-associated habitat; material: faeces | place: Denmark | collected 2008/2010
CAGAGCGGCGGCAGCGGGCTTAACGGCGAAGCCGGCGCCCCCGGGACTTCGACAAAGGACAGCGCCCAGGCCGTCGGCGCGCAAGCGGCTTTAGAGGGCGGGGAAAGGGACCGGGACAGCGTCACGACCGTCCTGTCGAAGGATATGCTGGAAGACCAGCTGAAGGCCAATCCCCGGTCCGTTACCCTGCTGGGGGACGGAATCCGGGCGGTGATCCCTTCGGAGGGCCTGAAGCAGGTGGAACTCACGGGGAATGAGAAATTTTCAGCCAGCCTGAAACGGCTGTCCGGGAACCAGTTCGAGGTGCGGTTCTGGGCTGGTGATAGGGAGATAACGGAATTTGCAGGTTCAAAATTTCAGGTTGATTTCCGGTGCGAGGAGCTGGCAGGAGGCGGAACCACAGTGTGTAAAGGTGAGGACGGCTTCACCGGGCCGGTGGAATACAGGGAAGGCAGGGCGCATATCCGGCTTCAGAACACCGGTGTGTACTCGGTTGAGTGGGAAGAGGATGAAAAACTGCCATATATAAAGGGCGGTATGACCGTAACGTCCGCCGCAGTGGCCATGTTTTTGATTGTGCTGTACTGACCGCACATGCCCGGGGAGGAGAGGTATGAACAGAAAAACACAACTGAAAACCATCGCCCTGATGGTACTGGCGGCGTCCGCCGCTCTGATCCTGTTTATGTCCTGTTATCTTTATGACAATAAATACACCCGGCCGCGTCCGCCGGCCAATATGGGCGTCGTGCGCCTGGACAGCGGATGGTACCGTAAAAATCCCATGTTCTACCTTGCGGACGGATGGTCTTTTTACCAGGGACGGCTTCTTCCGCCTGACCAGATCGGCGATTACGCGCCGGACGCATATTTTTATATCGGGCGCTACGGGGGCTTCGACCTGGGGGACCCGGCCGGGAATCCTTACGGCCGGGGAACCTACCGCACGGTGATTCTCACCGATGGACCGGAGCGGGAGTATGCCCTGGAAATGACTCCTATTTATTCCAGGTGGCGCCTGTGGGTCAACGGGAAGCTGGTGCAGAGCGTGGGCATGGGGGAACCGGAGCTCAATCGGTCCATGAGCGCCGTGACCTTTACGGCCAGGGACCGGATCGAGATTGTGGCTGAGGTGGAGGACCAGGGACATCTCTACAGCGGTATGGTATACCCGCCGGCTTTCGGAGAGCCGGAGCTGGTGGCCGGGACCTCGGCCCTGCGGCTGCTGATCCACGGAGCGGGCTGCGCTCTGGCCCTCTTTATCGGAGCGCTCTGCTTGATTATCGGCGTGGGGAGCCGGTTTTCAAGGCCCTACGGGCTGTTGGCGCTTCTGTGCGTCTGTTTCTTTGGAAGCACGGCCTGGCCGGTGTTTCAGGTGATCGGCCGGGGCCTGAACGCCTTTCTTGTGATGGAGCGCTTCTGCTATTATGGAATCTGCGTCTCCATGATGTGGATTCAGGGTCGCATCTGCGGCCTCCCCCAAAAGGCCTGTCTGCCCGCCTGGATTCTGGGGGCGCTTGTCTGCCTCAGCGTGCTGGTCTGGCCCCTTGTGCCCGTCACGGTGGCCTGGCAGCTTTACGCCTACGGAAATGTTCTGGCTGCCTTCAAATGGTTTACGGCCGTCTGGCTGCTGGGAGCCAGTATTTGGGCGGTATGCCGGAGAGCGCCCTATTCCCTCCCCATGCTGGCGGGAAACTGCGTATTTGCGTCGGCGCTGATTATGGACAAGCTGCTGCCAATCTATGAACCGGTCTTTACCGGATGGTTTGTGGAGATTGCAGGGGCCGTGCTGATTCTCCTCATCGCGGGAATCGGCTGCTTTGACATGCTTCTGACATTTAAGGAGAAGATGACGCTGCAGATGGAGCAGAGTCTTGCCGGGGCGCAGCTGGAGGCCAGGGCAAAGTACGCCGCTCTCCAACAGGACTACGTTGCCAGAACCAGAAAACAGCTTCACGAGACGCGCAACCGCTATACGCTGCTGAAGCATTACGCGGATCTGGGGGAGGTGGATCAGCTCAGGACGTATTTAAAGGAGATATTCCCCACCCTTGGGATTTCCACGTTCACGGAGTACACGGGCCACAGCCTGATCGACGCCATTCTGGGCGTACAGGCGGCCCGGGCGGCCCAGGAAGGAATCTATATAGAAATTGACGGCCACAGGCTGGACGGAGCCGTGGACGTATCAAACGATGATATCACCTCGCTGTTCATGAATCTGCTGGACAATGCGGTGGAGGCCTGCGGCCGTCTGCCGGAAGACGGGGAGCGGTGGATTTACCTGGAGCTGAAGCTGGAGAACGGGGAGTTTGTGATCCGCTGCGCCAATTCCGCCGTCCCGGGACAGATCGAAGAAACGGGAACCAGCAAGGCGGACAAGCAGTCCCACGGCTTTGGACTGGGCGTGATGGAGGAGGTGGCCGCGCGGAACGGAGGAACTTTAAAAATAGAGAAGGACGAGGACAGCTTCCGGGTTGAAATCCGCCTGAGGGCGGTGAGCGGATCCCGGAATCCCGGGCCTTAAATTTTGTTAAGGACGCCCGTGTTTTGCGCGAGTATGATAAAATAGAATCAAGTAAGTAAAAAGTGCCAGGAGCATCGATATCCCCGTTTGGGGTTCGGTGCTCCTGGCACTTTAAACTTAAACATAACAGAAGATAAGGGGGATTTTTATGGTCATAGCAGTGGTTGACGACACCCTTCAGGATCGGACTGCGATGGAAACGATGCTAAAACAGTATTTCGGCGGGCGTGGGATGGATTTCAGTATGGACATGTACAGCTCGGCCGAGGCTTTTTTGAAATCCTATGGCCCGGGGCGTTATTCCCTTATATTTTTTGACATCTATATGGGAGGAATGAACGGCATGGAAGCCGCACTTCGGGTGCGCCGGATGGACGGGGACTGCCATCTGGTCTTTTTCACCTCCAGCACGGACTATGCGGTGGACAGCTACAAGGTACAGGCGGCCTATTATCTGATGAAGCCTTTGAACTACGGCGAACTGTGCGCGGCCCTGGACCGGATCTTCGGTAGGAATGAGAGCGGGGAGCGGGAGCTTCAGGTCGAGCTGAAAACCGGGATCAAGGCAGCCGTACCCTTAAAAAAGATACTCTATCTGGAGTGTATCCGGCGCATGCCCCTGGTCCACACCGTGGATTCCGTCATCGAGGCTGTCTCTTCCTTTTCCTCCCTGGCGGACCAGCTAAAGCAGGATAAACGCTTTCTCTGCTGCAACCGGTCCATTTATGTGAATATGGACTGGATCAGGGAGGCCGGGGACATGGACCTGGTGTTAAAGAACGGCGAGCATCTGCCCATGCGGGTGCGGGGCCGGGCGCAGATCAAAAAGGACTATCTCAGATACATGCTGCGGGAGTTGAGGGAAAATGATAAAACAGTTTGATTTTAAGAGTCTTCGCCCGATTCTGGTGATGCTGGCCGTGTCCATTTTCTCGGTGACGGTGATTCTTGTTCTGTATTTTTACAACAACCGGTATATGGGGGAGGCCGGCCAACCGTCCTGTGGGATCCTGGATCTTTCGGGAGAGGGGGAAGCGGCTTCCGGGCTGCGGTGGCTGGTCAAGGGATGGGAGTATTATGAGGGGGAGCTTCTGGGCCCGGAGGACTTTGCGGACGGAAAAAGCCGGGAACCGGAATTTGTGAATTTAGGAAAATATGGCGTGATGAGCCGGGAAGGCGCAATCGGATGGATCAGGGGAACTTTTCGCCTGCGCCTTGTGCTGCCTGAGACCGAGCAGGTATTTGCCCTTGAGATGCCGGAGATTTCCGCGTCCAGCCGCATGTACATACAGGACCGGCTGGCCATGGAGTGGGGGGACCCGCAGGAAAGCCGGCCGGGAATCCGCAGCGCCATCGTTCCCATACGGGAGACGGGAGAAATTCAGATTTTAATTCAGGTCGCGGATCTGGCCTCCATCCACGCGTGGATGTTCGCACCGCCCACCCTGGGCAGCTACGAGGCGGTGGCAAGGCTGCGGGAGGTCAACCTGTACGTCAAGGCGGTGACCATGGTGCTGGCCTGCGTGGCCTCCCTTCTGTCCCTCCAGCTGGCGATCCAGATCCGGTGGTGGAGAGGGTTTCTGTTCTTTCTGTTCTGCCAGTGCTTTGTGGGCTACGCGGTCTGGCCGCTGATCCGGTCGGGATATCCGCTGGAGATTCTGCCCTGGCACGCGATCAGCCGGTTCTCCTTTTTCTCCATGCTGTGGCTGGCGGTGATACTGGAAAATGACCTGTATCGAATCCGGGGAGGAGTTGTGTCCGCCGTCATGGGAGGATTCTGCATATTGTCCCTGACTCTCAGCTTTTTTGTAGAATACATCCCGTCCGTGGTGGCCGATTGGTTCCACTATCTCACGGAATGGTATAAATTCGCAGTGGCATTTTACCTGATCCTGGTGGCGGAACGGGCGCTGGTGGAGGAGATGGAGCGGGCCAAGACGCTGCTGGTCATGGCGGTGGCCTTCACCTCGGTCATTTTTATGGAACAGCTGCTTCCGTATTACGAACCGGTGATCGGTGAGCCGTTTATGGTCCTTGGCTGTATCATCCTGATCGTGGGGCTGCTCAGTATCCTGTGGCAGGACATGGTGGACGCCTACCGGAGCAGGGCGGTATTTGTGGTTGAGACTGGCCGGATGAACCGGCAGTTGTCTATGCAGCAGGAGCATTACCGCCAGCTCAACGCCAGAATCGAGGAGACCCGCAGGCTGCGCCACGACATGCGTCACCATATCCGCATTCTGAACACGCTGTATCAGGAGGGGAATACGGAGCAGGTGGGGGAATACCTGAGAAAGCTGACGCCGTCCATGGCATTTAAGGAGCCGGTCACCCACACGGACAACTACGCGCTGGATGCGGTGCTTTGCCACTATGAGGCGGCCGCAGCCAGGGCCGGGATTGAGACGGAGATCAGCGCCGGCGTGCCGGAACGGGCCGTGCTGCCCGGGGACGAGCTGTGCGTGATTGTGGGGAATCTGATGGAAAATGCGTTGGAGGCCTGCGAACGGCAGGAGGAGGGAAAGCGGTTTATCCACCTGAAATGCATCCAGGACAGTCAGCGTCTCGCCATTTTGCTGGACAACAGCTATAACGGCCAGATTTCCTACAAAGGCGGTTATTTCCGATCTTCTAAACGGACGGGGATGGGAATCGGGGTGGAATCCGTGAAGGCCATTGTGAAAAAATACGGCGGGTTGGCGGAATTTGAGCCGGGCGACCGTATTTTTAAAGTGTCGGTGGTGATACCGGTGACTTCCGGGGAATCCGGTGCGAAGGGGGAGGGAAAAATGACGTTTGGCGGTAAAAAATGACTTTCGGTTCCGAAGGGTTGAAGCGGCAGGTGGATTATAATACCATGATTTCATAGGCAGAGAGTTAGCAAAAGCGGAGCAGGGGATTGGAGGCGCGGCATGATAAAAAAGATAGCGGGAATGGCCCTTGGGGGCCTTGTGATGGTTATAGTGTTTGGATATTTGACGGCGATGGCGTTGACTGAGCTCGTACCCGCCGCCATGACGGGAAACTGGGCGGGGCTTTGGAATCCGGGACTGTTTCTTAAGGGCAGCACCTGGCTTTACGGATTGATCGTGTCGGTGATGGTCTTTATGCTCTACCTGGTTTTCCACAAGCCCACCGCAAAGCAGGCCAAGCGTATGCTCAAGGGCAAAGACGACAACATTGACAGTTCCCTGGAAAATTCGCGATTTATGACCGACAAGGAGCGGGATTCCAATTTTAAGCCCTATCGTTTTACAAAGATCAATGAGTCGAAAAAGGACGGAATCCCGGTATACGCCGTATTTAACAAGAAAAAGAAGGAGCTGGAGCTGAATCTGGCCAGCCCTATGCACGGCCTGGTGATCGGTGCGACGGGCAGCGGCAAAACCACCACCTTTATCAATCCCATGATCCAGATTCTGGGGCGCAGCTCGGCCGTGTCCTCGATGATCTGCACCGACCCCAAGGGAGAGCTGTTCCAGCTCCACAGCGGGATGCTCTCGGAGCGGGGATACAAGGTGATGGTGCTGGACCTGCGGGACCCCTACAGTTCCTTCCGCTGGAATCCCCTGGGGGATATCTACGACCGCTACCAGCTGTATCTGGAGGCGGGAAAGGGGATCTTCCAGTGCGAATCCGATGTGCGGGAGAGCGGCCTGGAGCTGGCCAACGACATCGGGGCCTACGGGGACGTGTGGTACGAGTATAAGGGCAAGGCATACGCCGTGCGGCGGGAGCTGATCACGGTGGTGAAGGTGGAGAAGCAGAAGATATACGACGAGCTGTACGAGGATTTAAACGACTTAATCAGCGTGATCTGCCCCATCGAGTCCAAGGACGACCCCGTGTGGGAGAAGGGCGCCCGGTCCATTATCATGGCGGTCTGCCTGGCTATGCTGGAGGACAGCGAGTACCCGGAGCTGGAGATGACCAGGGAGAAATTCTGTTTCTTTAATATCAACAAGGCCATCAGCAATTCCGAGAACGAGTTCCAGGCGTTGAAGGAATACTTTATGGGAAGGCCCAAGCTTTCCAAATCCGTGGGGCTGTCCAGACAGGTGCTGTCCGCAGCGGACACCACTCTTGCCAGCTACATGTCCATTGCCTTTGACAAGCTGTCCATGTTCAACGACGAAGGGCTTTGCTCCCTGACGTCGGCCACGGATATCGATCCGCTGCAATTCGCCAGCGAGCCGACGGCGCTGTTCCTAAAGATCCCGGACGAGAAGGATACCCGGCACGCCCTGGCGGCCGTGTTCGTCCTCTGTATCTACAAGGCTCTGATCAAGGTGGCCTCGGCAAGAGAGGACTTAAGCCTTCCCCGGAACGTCTACTTCATCCTGGATGAGTTCGGCAACATGCCCAAGATCGATAAGTTCGACAAGATGATCACCGTGGGCCGGAGCCGGAAAATCTGGTTCAACATGGTGGTGCAGTCCTACGCCCAGCTGGACAATGTCTACGGCCAGACCATCGCCAACATTATCAAGAGCAACTGCGGCCTGAAGATGTTTATCGGTTCCAACGATATAGAGACCTGCGAGGAATTCTCCAAGCTGTGCGGCAACAAGACGGTGTCCACCCAGAGCGTTTCCTCCACAGTGGGGGACAAAAACGGCGGAATCAACGTGTCCAGCCAGGTACAGACAAGGCCGCTTATCTATCCCTCCGACTTACAGAAGCTGAACAACAAGACCAGCACCGGAAACGCAATCATCGTAACATTTGGAAATTATCCCCTGAAAACTAAATTCACGCCCAGCTACAAATGCCCGCTGTACCAGATGAAGACCATGGATTTGAGCGATGTGAGAATGAACGCCTTCTTCGGCGACGAGGTTTATTACGATTTGGAGGAGCGAAACTACATCATCCAGATGCAGCAGCAGGAGCAGGAGGAAGAGCAGGCAGTGGAAAGCAGCGGGGAAAACCGCCTTCAGGGTATGGCCTGAGAATGAAAAGTGAGGATAAGGGATTATGGTTCGAGTGAAAAAAACGGGACTGATCATTGCGGCGGGATTACTATCAGGGTGCCTTGCCATGACGTCGCCGGGGGCGGGGAAGACGGATGAATCCGCCTCCTCATTCTCCTCCCGGTTCGGTTTCAGCCAGTCGGAAAAAGAGGAGGATCCGGAGGCGGACGCGGCGAACGGACCGGGAGCCGCGGCGTATGCGGACCAGAGTAAAATGGAAGAAGGGGAGGGCCCCGGCATTGAGGATGTGACCATGAGCGAGCGTTTTCACGCTGATTTCGGCCTCTATGAGCTGTCCATCCGGGACAAATACTTTCTGTACTCCAACGTGTCCAACGGGGGAGTCACCGACCAGCCCGTGTATCTGGAGATACCGGCGGGCGTGGACTATACGGCGGAAAAGGACGGGGTGCCGTTTTCCTACGCCTCCCGCCAGACGGTGTCCGGGCGAGGAACCTATGTGATCCGCCTCACTGTGGTGGAGGACAAAAATGTGCCGCTCTCTGAGCAGAAGGAGTACCGGACGGTGTTCCGGTTCCGCATTGACGAGAAGACTCCCGAGGCCGCAGCGCAGGCCGGCGGCGAAGCCGGTCTGCCGGAAGGCATGGGACTTCTGCCGGATGTGATTCCATCCGGGACCCGGGAGACAGCCGGTTCGCAGACCGGGGAAGCGTCTGAGCCGGAACGCCCGGAGGAGACGGAAGAGACGCCGGCACCGGAGAAGATCCCGGAAACAGCAAAGGCGGCGGAGACCGGGGCCTCTCTTCACGGGGACGATGGGGAGCCGGAACAGACCGCGGCCGCCGGGGAACAGGCCGGCGCGGTGAAACGGAGCCAGGAGTATCTGCCCGACCAATCCATGTACCAGGTCACGCTGGAAAACGGCTTTACGTTTTTGAGCAACATACCGGAGGGCATGGCGGTCACTCAGGCGGTGGAGATCCGCTCAGGGGAGGAGTACGGGCTGTTTCTGGGCGAGGAGGAGCTGGAGTGGGAGGCAAGCCGCCAGCTCAGGGCCTTTGGGCAATACCGGCTGGTTTCCGGGGACTATGAGTTTGACTTTGAGATCATCAATTCGTATGTCAACCGGGATTCCTATACGGCTCCGGTGGGGCTGCGGATCACAAAAGCCACATTCAACGGAGAAGGGCTGGATGTGGGAAACGGATCCGCCCTGGCCATGACAACGGACGGCAGCTATGAGCTGGAGCTGGAGGGACAGGCGGGAGAGAGCTTTTCCCTGAAGCTGGAGCGGGACACACAGCCGCCGGAGGTGACGGTGGAAGTGGGGAGGCAGAGCGCGGCCATCACATACCTTGCCAATGATATCAATACGATCACCCTGTCCAAAAACGGAAAAGAACCCTATGAGTTTACAAGCGCCGAGGTGACCGGACCGGGAAAATATGTCCTCACGGTTACGGACCGGGCCGGAAATGTGACGGTAAACGAATTTACGTTGCGCTACCATATGAATTTTTACGCGCTGACGGCAATTCTGCTTTGTGTGGCGGGGATAGCGGCGGCCGTGGTGATGCTGGTGCGCAAGAAGAAGAACCTTACGGTTCGATAAGGAGTTGTTTCTATGGAGATTGCCGGCGGTATACTGGATAGCTTTTACTTGGTTTTGAACGTTCTGTTTAATAAAGTGTTCGCTCCGGTTCTCACAGACATCCTGGCGGTGTTCGGGGAAGTTGTGATCGCCTCTCTGGCGCAGCAGTTTTCCTACCTTGCCTATCTGATTTTAGTGGGCTTATGCGGCATACTGGATGGGCTCGAGGGCATGATCAACGTGTTCGTTGGGATAGAGAAGGTGATCGTGGACAACCGGCCCATGACGCTGATGGAGATGATGTTCCAGCTGGACGTGGTCAGCCGGGCGTTTCTGATGGTGACGTTTGTTGCGGTGTGTCTCTGCCTGCTCTTTACCATCGTTTCGGTTGCCAGATCCATCTCCTCCATGACCCTGGAAAATAAAAACCCCATCTCCCATGTGCTGAAAAGCGCCATGAAGGCGGCGGTGACATTTCTGACGGTGCCGTTTTTCTGTATATTTCTGCTGCAGATCTCCACAGCCGTGACGACTCAGGTACAGGACGCAGTGATGAACCAGAAGGGGTTCGAAAAAACGCCCAGCACGGGAACCTATGTGTTTCTTATATCCAGCCTGCGGGCGGGGCGGAAGGATCCCAATAATCTGGGAAGCTTCCTGACCAGATTGGGAGAGTTTGAGGACAATTACCTGGAACCGGATATGGAAGACGACCTGCGTAAGGAGTACCTGTCCGGGAAAAAGGACTACAAAAATCTGCTGGACTCCGGTATGGATTTTACGCCGGCCAAGTTTGACTATATCATGGGATATGTGGCGGTTATCTTCATGATTATCATGTTTGTGGGCCTGGTAATCCAGTTCATCCGGCGGCTTTTGGAGCTGCTCATGCTGTATATTGTGTCTCCGTTTTTCGTCGCGACCATTCCTGCCGACGACGGGGCCATGTTCAAGCGATGGCGCGAAATGTTTGTGGCAAAGTTCCTGTCCGGCTTCGGTGTGATATTTTCACTGAAAATTTTTCTGCTGCTGCTTCCGATCATTTTCAGCAGCAAGCTGAATCTGGGCGCCTCGATGGTCTATCAAAACCTGACGACCGGACCGGTTACTGAGGCGGGAGCGTCGATTGGTTCGGGGACGGCGTCAAGCGGGGGGAGCGGGAATAGCATCGATGAAGCGATGTCCAAAAGCGGGCTTGCGGGGATGGGAAGCAATTCCTCTATGAATGATATCATGTACTCTCTGGGCCTGGATTATGACGTCGATTCCCCCAGCCTGGAAGAGTCGCTGATCGATTCGCTGCTGAAGCTGCTGTTTATGATGGGGGGCGTTCTGGCGATTTACAAAAGCCAGACCATGGTGCTGGAGCTGTTGAATCCACAGGCCGCCCAGGATTCTAAGGAATCGGTGATGCTGGCTATGGCGGTCAGTATGAAGGCGGCCCAGATGGCGAAACAGGCGGTGGAAACGGGCGCTACGGTGGCGGCGGGAGCTGCCACGGCCGGTGCGGGAAGCGCGGCTATGGTGGGCGCCAAGGCAGCGGCCCAGACAGCCGGGAAGGCGGTGGCTCAGTCGGCCGGGAAGGCGGTGGCCAAGTCGGCCGGGAAAGCGGTATCGGGCGGAGCGAAGAAAGCCCTGAAATCCGCCGGACAGAAGACTGGTCAGGCGGTCAGCGGCGCGGCCCAAAAGGTAACGCAGGGATCGGAAAACGATGGATGACAAAGGAGGTGAAGCCATATGGAAATGTGTTACCTGGGAATATTTGACTGGGTTTTTGGGCAGGTGATGGACCATATATTCACTCCTGTGTTCAGTTTCGTCTCCAGTCTCATCAGCGCGGGTCTGGGATACATATTCCAGTATGTTCTGGGACCGGTGGTGCTGCCGATTCTGCAGGTGGCGTGGGACTGGTATACGAAGATCATGTTTTTTCTATACGGAGCGCTGTACTACGAGATACTGAAATTTATTCTGTCCGTTGTTGATTACCTGGAAAAGGCGTTCGGTATTTTTATCGGTCTGGAGCCTGTGACCTACTACCCAAACGGTCCCGGAGGCGGGGAGGTCATACAGGGAAGCCTTCTGGAGGTTCTGTTCAACATGGATGCGGTGCGCAACGCCTTCTGGATTATCACGTTTTCGGGAGTGTGTATCGCGGTGGTGCTGACCATATACGGGGTGGCCAAGTCCGCCTTTGACCTGGACTTTGAAAATAAGAGGCCGGTGAGCCATGTTTTGTCCCAGTTGATGAAGTCGGTTGTGGGAGCGTTTTTGATCCCCTTTATGGTGCTCTGCATGATACAGGTCTCCACAGCGGTGCTGACCACCCTGGACAACGCCGTAAGCCTGGGGAGCAACGGGGAGCGGAGCACCATGGGCAGCACGCTGTTTGTGCTGAGTTCCGTCAACGCGGCGTGGAAGCAGGACTATAATCTGTCTCATACCGAGTTTAAGCAGACGGATGACGGCTTTGGATTTAAGTATGTGGACTATACCAACGAAGATTTTGATTTGCTGGCGTTTCCCAGGGATAAGTTCTACATCAACGACCCATTTGACAATTATAAAAACACGCTGAAGGTGGCCGTGCATTTCAATTTCGGCGGGTTTGATTTTACATATTGGCTCATCGGGATCGCGCTGATCATTATTATGCTCATGTGCCTGTTTACCTTTATACGCAGGCTGTTTGAGATTCTGCTGCTCTATATGGTGTCGCCCTATTTTGTGGCGATGATGCCTCTGGACGACGGTGAGAAATTTAAGCAGTGGTTCGGCCTGTTCATGGGTAAGCTGTTCACCGGATATGGCTCCGTCGTGGTGATGAAGGTTTACCTGCTGGTGCTCCCGCTGTTTATGAGAGGGGGAATCCAGTTCAGCGACATGGGGCGGGAGAGTACATTTCTGATGTACGGTCTGGTGGCCCTGGGCGGAGCGTGGGCTGTGTCCAAATCCGGAAACCTTCTGACCAGCCTGGTAAATGAGGCTGCGGGCCGTCAGGAACAGGAGGCGATGAGAGGCGCTATGGGTATGATGATGATGGCGGCCAGTCCTGTTATAAACGGAGTAAGGAGCGCAGCCGGGCAGGCCACCGGAAAAATGGGCCTGACGTCCAAACAGATCGCCGGCAAGATGGGAAGCGCGGCGGGCCGTTCGGGGGCCAAGGGATATCAGAAGGCCAAGTCTGCGGGCAGCTCCGCCAAAAATAAGCTGCGCAAGGGCAAGCTTGAGATGAAGGCCATTGCCAAGCATTCCGGCCAGCGTATGATGGAGAATAAAAAGATCAGCAGCGCTGTGAACTGGGGGGCGAAGCAGGGGCAGAAGGTGAAAAAGGCCGCGGCCTGGACCAACCAGCAGAGACACCGGGCGGCGGACTGGGGAAAGCTCCAGCAGAAGAAGGTCAAGGACTGGACGTTCGACAAAGAACAGAAGGCCAAAAACTGGGCGTCGGATCAGGCCCGCCAGGTTCGGGGAAGTCGTCTTGTGACCAAGATGGAAAAGTACGGAAGGAATATCCAAGATTCTACCGCTTATCTGAAAACCAGCGCCCAGCACCAGATCCGGGAGAGCCGTGTGGTACGCGGAGCGGAGCGGTTTGCAAAGAGCGCCGACCGGACTGTGGAGGATCTGCGGTTTGGAAGGATGAAGAGCCCAACGCTCAAAGATTTAGGAGTTTCCGGAGAGGGCAGCGCGTCGCAGCATGAAAGCCTTAAACAATTTGTGGATAACCGGGATCAGGTTTTAAAAAGCAAGGGAAGCCGCGCCAGGGAAGAGTACGTCTACAGTTATATTCGCTCCCGTGCCGAGGCCACAGGCGGTACCGTCCAGTGCTCGAGCAAGCAGAGAGAGTTTTATGAGAACCAGTTCCGCTGCAGGCTGAACGATTCGCGTTATCTGACAGAGGACGGCGGCCTTTCCATCGGCCCGTCTTCCGGCGGAAAACGGTCATCACAGAGCAAAGGGGATAAGACATGAGGATAATACCGAAAAAAACCAGGGTGTCCATGGAGTTCTTTAAAGGGATCGAGCTGCCGGATATTATAATTGCCTGCGTGGGCGTGACGCTGACCCTGCTTATGCTGCTATCCAATCTCCCCTTCCGCTGGGGGGCGGCGCTGATCATGTTCATATTGTTTGCTGCCTCCATCATTCCGGTGGAAAACGAAAAGGCGTACAAGACCGTGTACTATGGCATCAAATATGCCATGAGCTATAAAACATTCCGGAAGAATCCGGAGAAAAAGGGGGAAATCCCGGTTCAGGGCATCACGCCCTTTACCGGAATTTCGGGAACCTTTATCGAGTATGGGGATGCGTACAGCGGGCTGGTGGTGGAGATTCCGTCCATCGAGTTCCGTTTTATGACAGAGTCGCGGCAGAATCAGCTGATTGACCAGGTTTACGGTTCCATTTTGCGGACTGTGACGGAGTCGGAGACCGCGGCCATGGTCAAGATAGACCGCCCCATGCTTTACGACAGCTTTATTCAAACAGAGAACAAGAAAAAGGACGATTTGAAAGCGGCGTATATCCGCGGGATGCTGTCCGAGGAGGAGCTGACGGTGCGGATCGGGATCATACAGGACCGGATCAAACAGCTGGAACTCTTCAACGAAAAGGAAACAGTCTATCTGCCGCACCACTATCTGGTGTTTTTTGGAAAAGATAGAAGCCACCTGGAGAATCAGGCGGAGGATATGCTGGCCGCAATGGGAACCCATGGCATGGACTGTCATGTGCTCAGGGAGCAGGAGCTGGCGATTTTCCTGAAATATAACTACTCCGTGATTTTTGACGAGCGGGAGGCCTGGAATCTGAGCCCGGACCAGTATATGGACTGGATTCTGCCGGAACGCATCCAGATCACCTCCAGGACGGTGAGCTACGATGAGATAATCACCCACAATATCCGCATTACGGATTACCCGATTCTGGTGGAAAACGCCTGGGGGCACGGGCTGTTTAACCGGCCGGATACCAGGGTGGTGCTGAAAATGAAGCCCATCGACCGGTATAAGGGAATCCGGCAGATTGACCGGGCCATCGACGAGCTGAGGGAGCAGGGCAATTCCACCGGCAAGACCAGTAAGCTGATGGAGCTGAACAACCACATTGAGACGCTGGCGGAAGTGCTGTCCCTGCTCCAGGGGGACAACGAGATGCTGATGGACGTGAACATCTACATTACGGCCTACGACTACGAGTTGTCCGAAGCCCGCCTTCACCCGGAATATCAGACGAAAAAGCAGGGGCAGGGGATAAAACGCCAGATACGCCGTGAGCTTTCGGAATGGGGATTCAAGTCCACGGACCTGTTTTTGCAACAGTTTGAGGCCTACGCCTCCTCCCATATCTCCGCCTTCGACGCGTTCCGGCGGGAAGGGAGGGGAATCCAGAGCGGGTCCGTCGCAGCGGCCTTTCCCTATGTTTACAAGCTGATGATGGACGCCAAAGGAATCTGTCTTGGAAAAAACGCCGGGAAGCCCGTGTTTGTGGATTTTTTCGTGCGGGACCGGGAGCGGGTCAACAGCAATATGGTAGTGATCGGAAAATCCGGTTCCGGAAAATCTTACGCCACAAAGATGATGCTCGCCAACCTGGCGGCGGAGAACAGCAAGATATTCATCCTGGACCCGGAGAACGAATACACCGGGCTGGCCAAGAACCTAAAGGGCAAGGTCATCGACGTGGGGAGCGCCACCGAGGGAAGGCTGAACCCGTTCCACATCATAACCGGACTGTCCGACGACGATGAGGAGGACGGCGGGGACGATGCGGCCAAGGTAAGCTTCAACATGCACATGCAGTTTTTGGAAGAGTTTTACCGCCAGATTTTAACCGGTATCGAGCCGGATGCCCTGGAGTATCTGAACAATATTACCATCCGCATGTATGAGTCCAAGGGAATTGACAGTGAGACGGACCTTGGCAGGCTGGGGCCGGAGGACTACCCCACCTTTGACGATCTGTACGAAAAGATCCTCAACGATTTTCAGATGTCCACAGGAACGTACAGCAAGACCAATCTGACCGTGCTGCTGAACTACATTTCCAAATTCGCCACAGGCGGCAGAAACGCCGGACTCTGGAACGGAGCGGCTTCCATCAGCACCCAGGAGAACTTTATTGTGTTCAACTTCCAGTCGCTGCTGGCGAACAAAAATAACACGGTGGCCAACGCGCAGATGCTGCTGGTGCTGAAATGGCTGGACAATGAGATTATCAAGAACCGGGACTACAACCTGCGGTTCGGGGCATCCAGGAAGATTGTGATTGTAATTGACGAGGCCCACGTGTTTATCGACAGCAAGTATCCCATCGCCCTGGATTTTATGTATCAGATGGCAAAGCGAATCCGCAAATACAATGGTATGCAGATTATCATCACGCAGAATGTAAAGGACTTTGTGGGAACCGAGGAGTTGGCCAGAAAATCCACGGCCATCATCAACGCCTGCCAGTATTCGTTTATTTTCCCGCTCTCTCCCAACGACATGCACGATCTGTGCAAGCTGTACGAGAAGGCCGGGGCCATCAACGAGAGCGAGCAGGAGGAAATTGTGAACAACGGCAGAGGGCGTGCCTTTGTGGTTACCTCGCCTTCGGAGCGCAGCTGCATCGATATCGAGGCGCCCCGGGATATTGAACAGCTTTTTACCATGTGACGGGAGGCGGGGATGAAGAAGAGTCATGTATTTGCCGTTTGTCTGGCGGTCCTTTGCCTCTGCCTGTGGGGCTGCGGCGGAAAGAAGCCGGATACGCTTGAACTTGTGGAGAAAAAAGGAAAGCTTGTGGTGGCTCTTTCAGGAGAAAGCGAGGGGGACATGTCCCGCGCTTGGGCGGAAAGCCTGGAGCGGGAGGTGATCGAGTCTTTGGGCAGCAGGCTGGGCGTGGAGGTTCTCTACGAATACATGGAGGAGGGCCAGGGGGTTCAGGCCGTGGCCGAGGGGCGGGCGGATATTGCAGCAGGCGCGGTGATTCTGGAAGAAAGTGGAAACACGGGGTACTCGATTACCTACGGCTGCCGTCCGGTGTATATTGCGACAGTGAGCGGCGGAGTAAGTTTCCCGGGGGAGCTGGCCAACTCGAAGGTAGGCTTTGATCCCGGGGTGGGGCAGAGGGTGAAGAACCAGCTCTATTCCGTGACAGGTCTGACAATAGAGGACGTTGACAATGCGGATTTGGCGGAGGCTTCCATTGGAGAGGGCAAAATTGCCGGTTACATCTGCGGCGAGGCGGAGGCCAGAAAGCTGCTGAGCCGGGGCGGGCTTGCGGTCCGGGATTTTTCCGGGATCCAGCGGGAGTCCTATGCGTTTTACGCCGGGGAGGAGCAGTACCGCATGCTGAGCGAGCTGAATCGGCTGTTGACGGAAAAGCTGAAGGATTGATGGAGGAGAATATGGCATATTTTGACAGCCCGAAAAACAGAGTCCTTTGGGAGATGGAGCTGAAAGATTTGAGAAAGCAGAAAGCGGATTTCGAGGCGGGCCGCCTGCATGATTACGCGGGAGCGCAGAAAGGCCTCCACGCGGGGGCGGAGCTTCGCAGGCCGGTCACTCTGGAGCAGCTGGAGCGGGAGGAGGCGGCGGCTTCAAAGTCGGCCCGCAGGGAGGCCGTCGGGCCCAGGCAGCGGGATATGGAAAAAAGCGCCCTGAAGGCTTCGGAGAGGAGCCGGGACGCGCCGGAGCGGCCAAGGGCGCCGGTGCTCAGATCCAACAATGCAAAGGGCAGGTGATGAGGATATGAAGAAATGTCTGCTGTGTGTACTGTCCGCTGTACTGATCGCCGCAGCCCTGCCCGTCAGCGCTTACGGTTACCCGGAGACGGCCCTGCCGGACACCGCGTCCTGGGAGACCGCGCCGGAGGGATTTGACGCCGGGGAACTGGAGCGGGAGCTGAGAGAGCGGATGGGCGCGGGGGAGGATACCGGGGATATGGACATTCTGCCCGAGGTGAGCGCAGAGCTGATGGATCAGATGGCCCAGATGCAGAGTATCATTCATCCGGTTCCTAAGATCAGATGGGATGAAGGCGAGTCAATGGTGTACTACACCCTCCCCAATGAAGAATATTTTTCATCCAGTATTCCCAACGGAATGCTCACCACCCGTCCCGTAACGTTCCTGCCCATGAAGAACGCCCGCACCACCGTATACCGGAGCGGGATGAAAATCACCCCTGCGGAGGACGGCGTATACGGCCAGCCGGGGAATTACCGGATCAACCTGCTGGTTTTGCCGGGCGGCGGCCAAAATGGAGACAGCAGCCTGTACGAGATCGATTTTTATTTTTCCATTATTCCGGAGGTGTCGTCCCAGGTCAGCCTTCTGACCGCGCCGGAGGGATTTTACATCGACCGGCTGGAACGGGATCAGACAGCTCTTAAACCGGAAAATCCCAGATGGCATTTTCTCAGCAGGGACGGCGCCTACCGGGTCCGGTTTGTCCACGAGAAGCTGGATGGGATGACCTTTGAGACAGCGTTTGTCCGCGATACAAAAGCCCCGCTCCTGTCCTTCGACCCGGCGCCGGACCGGTACGCCATGAACCGTACGGTTCACGTAGCGGTGGACGATCCGGCGGCGGCCGTGGAAATGTACTATAACGGAAAGCCCGTGTCTATGGTCCTTAGCACCCTCGAGATCGGGGGAAATTATCAGTACCGTTTAACGGACAGCGCGGGAAATGAACGATATTACGCCATAAAAATGGCGGACCGGTTCCGTATGCCGGGACCGGGGACGATTATGATAACCTGTTTGGCGTTAGCCGGAGCGGCTGCGTGGCTGATTTACCAGCGCAGGCACCCAAGGTTTTTATAATAATAATTAAAAAATAAAAGGAGGGTATAACATGTATATACCGAATTTAATGATGGCGATGCTTCTTGACGAGAACCCCTTTGAAAAGGTGGCGGAACCGATTGTGAAGCTGCTCAATCTGGCGGTGACGCCCGCCCTGGCGATTGTCGGAGCCCTGGGCGCGATCTACTGTATCTTTCTGGGCGCCAAGCTGGCCAAGGCTGAGGAACCCCAGGACAGGGAAAAGGCGAAGAACAGCCTGAAAAATGCGATTATCGGTTTCGTGTTGATTTTTGTTCTGATTGTGGTGCTGAAGATCGGTATGGATTCCATGCAGGTGTGGATGAGCGACTATGTAAAGTAAGTAAGCGGGAAACCGGGCGCTCCCTGGAGCGCCTGGACCATGCGAGGGAGAATTCCATTTTATGAAAAGAATATTAAGAATCCGGCTGACCCTGTGCATGTGCGGCCTTAGTGTTTTTTTCACAGGGTGTAATCAAAAGGAGATTAATTCCTACATCGAGTTTTCGGTTCCCAATGAAACGGGAGTCGGTCCCGTGGAGAAGCCCACTGAGGCGCCGCGGAAAGAGGGAGGACCCAAGGATGTGGATCAGACGGTCAAAGCGGAGACGGACAAGGTGCTGGAAGCGCGGTTTGAGGACCTGACCGGAACGCGGGCTTTCTATTTCCCGGAAAACCACCTGGACGGGACCTCTGATTTAAAAGCGTTTGAGATCCTGGGTCTGGTGGAAGACTATTTCTATTATTACTATGTGACAACAGACACTCAGACCGGACAGGAAGTCCATGTGGTGGCGCGAAACCACAAAAGCGATGAGAACCGGCACGATATTCTTTACCAGCGGCAGGTGGAGATTGGGGAGGACAGCTCAGGCGTGTATTCGCCCTTTTATGTCCACATGTGCACGGATGTCAACGGAGAGTACAGGATCAGCATCTATGAGAACGGAGATCTTTCCCTCATCGACCGGGAGGGCAACGTCAGGTTCAACCGGGGCTCGGGCAAAATTCAATTCGGCAGCGAAGAATTATCCGGAGGGGAGAGCCTTTTGGACCTGATCGACGAGATATTTGGGGTAGGAGGGGAGAATCCTTCCTATTTCGACCGGGATATTACCAGCGTTACCACGGACGGGAGATACAATTTCTACATACCGGTCACACTGACGGTGGAGGATTATACCGCTCTGGAAATAGATCCGGACCAGGAGGAGGAAACGCTGACCACGGAAACCTATCTGCTGGGTTACAGTTATATGCCCATCGGAAACGGCGGAAGTTCTGAGTATTTACTTAGGTACAATATAAATTACTGGAATCAGGTGATGTACTGGCGGGAGCTGGCGGAGGGAGCAAGCAGCGAGCGGGATGCAGAGGCGGATTGGGAGAAGACTAAAAAAGTCTACCCGGATCGTTTTGGATATTACAAAGTGGCGTCGGGAGAGAACTTGTCTATAACGGAACACGGTGACCTGTATCAATGGAAAAATCAGGATGTGAGAAAATTCTTAGAGAATAAGAAGGTGGGCGATATCGAGGCGATATTTACCCAGGTGGACCAATCCGCTATTGAACCGGCATTTAACTTGACGGACGGCCAGCGGTTGGAACGGTATTTTTTTCAGGATCAGGAAAAGGGGTATTGTCCCATTGTGGGTAGCGTGAAGAAGAATTCACGGACAGAGGTAGAAGCACAGGCGACAAGGAGTTATACGGTTGTAACAGGGGAGGGAAATGATCGGACTGAGGAGACCTTTACCGAGTATGTGAATCCGGTCTACGCGGAAAAGCTGCAGTTTCAGGATGGCTCCGCCATCGAACGTTTTGTGGTGCTTGACAATAGGCCCAATATTTATATTACCCCCGGGACAGTCGATAAGGGCCGGTATTCCATGGGGATATGCATGGCCAATATCTGCTCGCTGCAGTGTTTTGCGGAATCGTCGGCACAAATAGAATCACAGCGCTATATCCTGTTCGAGGGAGCGGGGGAGGAAATGGGAGCATATATTCTGAATTCTCTGGGAGATCAGCCCTATGTGCTGGGGACGGATTTGGAGCACAAACGACTTCTGATCAACACCCCATCCAAAAGATGGATCACCCTGATGACATCGGATTTAAACCCGTTGGGATACCGGCAGAGCGATGAGGATAAAACGCTTCTGGATGAGATGAAAAAGCAGTCGGAGAGAATCGGCGGGTACGATGCGTCCGGTGCGGATATCCACAGGAATCCTGATCAATACAGCCGGCAGAACGTGCTGATTCTGGAGGATGGTTCAAACATTAAAGTCTTGTTTTCCACATTCTTTAATGGAATGCAGCTGTTTGAAGGCTCAACGGAAGAATCGGGGCGTATGGGGCAGAGCAGCAGCGGAACCATTTACCGCCTGGCGGATTATCCGGTCTATCAGGCGTGGAGGACCGGGGACAATCAGATCACGGCAGTGGGTTTTAATCGGACGGATGCTGATTACCAATATATGGATATTGCCAGGGCCAGGGTCTATGAATTTGACCTCGATACATTGCTGGAGGACGCGCCGTCCAGGGGAATTCCATCCAATGAGGAGCCCCCGGGAGAGACGGTTCCAAGAGATATACCTGTGCCGGAGAATATGCAGCAGTACTGGGGCGAGGTCAGGGATGAACGGGAGAAAAAACCTGAACCGACAAAAACGGATAAGCTCCCGGATGTGACCATTTATGAGACGAACCCCAATATGGGTAAGGCGTGGGAAGCGGCTCAGGAAGAGAAGGAATCAGAGAGCAGCGCTGAATAGCGTATAAAAATAAGGAGGCAGAATATGGCAGAGAATGGAAAGACAAGTTTTAGCGAGCAGTTGGATCGGATGCGTCATAGCATGAAAAAGAGTCCTTTTGCGGCTTCGCAGGAATACCGGGCGGTGATGAATGCGCTTCAGGACGTGGTGAACTATCAGGGCCGGAGCGTGGGGGAAACCTCCAAAGAAATGGTGGAGGCCCATTCCCGGCTGGGGCAGGCATGTGAAACATATTTGAGGACCAGAGAGGGAGCGCGGACGAGCAGAGGAAAGAGCCGCCTTGATATGGTGGGAGCAATTTACGGTTTGCAGCAGCAGGAGCGGGACGGTGTCAACGCTATGCGCACCCCTTCGGTTCTGAAGGATAACTCGGGAAAGAAATGGAACGAAGTGCTGGCGGAGCAGAGGGTGCGGGAGTTTGATACTGGGAATATGAAACTGGACACCGTGGGGGCGGGAAGCAGTTTCAGAACCGTTGTGCCTATAGACGGTGATATCGCATTTTTTACCAAAGAAAGCAAACTTGTGAATACGGCTCAGGTGTTTGGTGAAATGGCGGAGAAAACCGGAAACCCAAGAATTAAAGAAAACTGGGAAAAGGCGTCTGGTTTCGACTGGAGCAAGGGGTCTCCACAGAGTGATGGGGTCTTGCTCGATGTAGATTTGATGCTGTCCGCCGCGGAACATAGTATGAGTGAGGAGAACTATAAAGAGGCTTTTGAACAAAAAATGGAAAACTATAGTAACAGTTTCAATGCTGTAAAGTGGAATAGTTTCAATGCGGATGAAAAGAGGGAGCTGATCGAAGGCATACAGGTAGCATCCAAGAATAATACGTTGATAGAGGTAATGGCGAAGAGTGGTAAAGTCGATACAGGCAGCAAGATTCCGGAGCGGAATGTGGCAACCAGCAGATTGGCGGATTTGTTGGGCCAGAACCATATTATCGCGAAATCCGAAAAAGCGCGCCTAATCAATAATGGCAGGGTAGAAGAAGGCATTGTGATGGCCAGAGCGGAAGGATTGGATATTAATGAGCGCAAAAATTTAAACCAATTTATCAGTATACAGGACTTTGCTGCTCCTGAATTTCAACGTCAGATCACAAATCTGGAGATTATGGATTTAATCGCCGGCCAGGTGGACAGAAATGTGAGCAACATGTTCTACCAGATGGCTGAGTTGGAAGATGGGAAAACACGGTTAACGGGAGTACAGGGAATCGATAACGATGCGGCTTTTGGGCTGTGCGGGGTGGACCCGTGCAAGTGCAAGCTGAGCGACGTTAAATTGGTCGACGCCGGATTGCATGAAAATCTGATGAAGATTGACCGGGCCACATTGGATTATACCTTTGGGGATATTCTGAATGAAAAAGAAATCTCCGCACTGGAAAATAGATTGGACACGGTGAAGGAGCATTTGGCACATGCAACGATCTTGCAGCCGGATGAATGGAACATGCAGACAAGCCAGGAACTGAGTGATCATGGATATATGCAGCAGTTAAAAGAAAAATGCACTAAATTGGAGTTAAGTGCCGGACCTGAAAAGGATGGTAACTTGGAACCGCAAAAGGAAGAAAAAGTCCCTGAGGCAACCAAAAAAGAAATCTCCCTGGACGAGATGGTAAACGCTGAAAAGAAAGCGGCCGGGCCCGAGGCGAAACCTGCCAGGGAGAACAGCGTCTCCGGTCTCTCAAAGAAAGAGCCGGCGAAAACAGAACCCCGGTTTGTGATCGGAAGTTATCGCGCCAACAAGGGGCGGGAGAAGTAAGGGGGATTACATATGCTGCGAAAGATACTGTGCGCGACGGCGCTGGCCGCCGCCCTGTGCCTGTCTCTGCCAAGCGCGGCACTGGCCGCCGGGCCGGGTACCGTCTCCGGGAATTGGCGGCAGGAGAACGGGCAGTGGTACTACTATGACACAAACGGAAGTATGCTGACCGGCTGGATTCTGGTGAATGGAAAATATTACTATCTCTATGGGGACGGCCACTGCGCCATGAACGAGATCACTCCGGACGGATACCGGGTGGACGAAAGCGGGGCCTGGTACGAGGTGACCCGGGACATACTGGGACAGAAATTTACGGTTCCCGTCCGTTTCGCCTCGCCGGAGGTTCTGGGGGAGGCCTGGGGAGAGAACAGCGAGGCGCTGGCAGGACTGGGCATGGCCGTGAGCGCCGCCTTTGGAGGCACCAGAAAGCTGTCCGTGTCCGGCGATATGATCGAGTATTTGTCCGTCCAGGGAGACGCCAGGTATATGGGACTTTACAAGGATTATCAGGAAAACGGCTACCGCCTGGACCTGCGCATCCGCCTGGACCAGGGCGGGGCTGGCGAAAACCGTTACGCGGAATACAGTTACGGGGTGTTTAAGGCAATGGCTGCCACTGTAAGCTCCACACCGGATCTGCTGGAGGAGGCCATTTACAGCGCCTGGCAGGGACAGAATACCTACGGGATAAACCGCGCCGCGCCGGTACAGGTGGGGGATTGCACCGTGACCTACGAGGCAGGGGAGGGCTACGGGAAGTTCTTTATCCGCCCCTAAACGGAGAGGAGGCGCTGGGAAGTGGATATCAGTAAATTGATGAGCCTGGAGGCCGTCCGTGAGATGTTTGCGGAGAGCGGAGCAGGTGGAGTTAAGGAGGACACCCGCCTTCTTCTGGAGTCCATGGAGGAGGTGCGTTTCCGGCCGGGACAGGATATTGTAACCTGCGGCCGGCCCGGGGACGACGGTATGTATATTCTTCTGGAGGGAACCGCTCAGGTGCTGGACGGCGGTGGGCGGCAGATCAATACGCCCCTGGAACGGGGGAGTATTATCGGAGAAATGGCCCTGCTGCGGGGCGAACCGCGGGGCGCTACGGTGCGGGCTGTGACGGCGGCGGCGTGCGCCCGCCTGACAAAGGATCAGTTCGAGAGGGCGGCTGAGATCAACCGCAAGCTTTACGGCGCGCTTCTGGACCTGGCGTACAGGAGAACCACCAGTCTGGTGCAGGAGCAGGCCAGGCTGCGTTCGGAGCTGGAGATCGCCGCCCGTATCCAAAACGGTCTGCTGCGTCGGGATTTCACGGACACGGAGCGGCTGATGGGCCTCCGTATAGCCGCGCTGATGGAACCGGCTAAAGAGGTAGGAGGAGATTTCTACGATGTTTTCCAGATTTCGGAAAAAAAGTGCTGCTTCGTCATAGCCGACGTTTCGGGGAAAGGCGTTCCGGCGGCTCTGTTTATGGCCATGGCGAAAATTCATATCAAAAACTACGGTATGCTGGATATGTCCCTGGAAGAGCTGGCCTTCAGGGTCAACAATCAGCTTTGCCGGGACAATCCGGAGGAAATGTTTGTGACGGCGTTTATCGGCGTTCTGGACGGGGATACGGGGATGCTCACCTTTGTAAACGCGGGGCACAACCGGCCCTACATTGCCTTTCGGGGGGAGGCCTTTGTCCGGCTGCCCTGCCATTCCGATCTGGTGTTCGGGCTGTGGGAGGACAGGAAGTATACGGAGGAGTGCCTGAATTTAAGGCAGGTGGAGAGCTTGTATTTCTACACCGACGGAGTAACGGAGGCGGAGAACCGGGCGGAGGAACAGTTTGGGGATAATGGGCTGAAGGCCTCGCTTAATCGTGTGAAGGATCGGGGAAATCCCGGGTCGGTGGTGGGGAGTCTGTTCCAGGATCTGAAACAATTTGCGGACGGCGCTGATCAGTCGGACGATATCACCATGTTGAATGTTTGGACCGGTGGTATAAGCGGCGTTTCCGGGGGAGACGCGTTGGAGAAAACAGTCCCCGCCCGCATGGAGTACATGGAAGAGCTGATCCGGGACGTGGACCGCTATATGGCGGACAGAGGCTGCACCGGCATACCAGGCAAGATAGAGATCGCGCTTGAGGAAATATTTACCAATATAGCCAGCTATGCTTACGGAAAAGAGGCCGGGGAGCTGAGCCTGAACTGTCTGGTGGAACGCGGAACGGGGAATCTGCTGCTGCGTTTTAAGGACCGGGGAAAACCGTTTAATCCCCTTGCCAGGGAGGACCCGGACCTAACCCTTGCGCTGGAAGAAAGGCCGGTGGGCGGGCTGGGCATTTATATGGTGAAACAATTTGTGGACGAGGCGGATTATGAGTACCGGGACGGCTTTAACATCCTGACTTTGAGAAAACGAATCGCTCCACAGACATAAATATGCCGTAAATCGGCGGAATCGAGGAAGATATGGCGGAGATTAAGACAGAGGCAAAGATCAGCGTGGCCCAGGCGCCCCGGCTGGAGGCGCAGCTGAAAGAAGTGCTGGAGCAGACTGGGGAAGATATTGTGGTAAATATGGAGGACACGACTTATATCAGCTCAGTGGGGCTTAGAGTATTCGCTTCTGTGCAGAAAAAGGTAAATGCGGGAGGCCGCAGCATGGTATTGATCAATGTGAAACCCCAGATACTGGAAATATTTGAGGTGACCGGATTTGTCGGCGTCCTGACCGTTGAGTGATTGATAGCGGTGGAAAAGAGGAAGTATGGAAGAGAAAAATATGACGGGACAGGAAAAAATCTGGAAAAATGCGGGGATCTTCTGGTATGCGGTCAGGCCTATGCTTCTCTACCTGCTCCTGCCGCCGGCGATCTCCACAATCGCCATGCTCTTTTATGGGCTGAAGGAACAGCCGGAGTATTTCATTCTCAGGAGCGGGCAGTTTTACCGCACCCTGGGGCTGGCCGTCACATTTTACATCCTGCACCGGAAATGTAAAAAGAGGGGCAGCTCCGTCTGGAACGAGACGACCATGTGCTGGCGCCAGGTGAATCCGCGAAAAGCCCTGCTGCTGGCGGGGGCCGGGGTGGGCTTCAGTCTGTTCATGTCCGCGCTGCTCACGGTGGTGCCGTTTCCGCGTTTTCTGATGGGGCCTTATCACAGCATGTCCTCCCAGATTTACGGATCGGTGGACCTGCTTTTGGCTGCGCTGTCCGTCACCCTGCTGGCGCCGGTTCTGGAAGAGATGATTTTCCGGGGCTATGTGCTGGACCGGATGCTGACCGGTTTTGAGAACGAAAAGGCGGCTGTGCTTCTGACCACGGTCCTGTTCGCCGTCTGCCACGGCACCCCGCTGTGGATCGCCTACGCCCTGTTTATGGGGCTTCTTATGGCCCACGTTTCCATTGTAGAGGACAATACGGTGTACGCGGCGGCCCTGCATGTCGGCTACAATCTGATGACGCTGCCGCTGTGGATCGCCAACAACAGCCCTGAGATTTCCCGGGTTCTGTTCGCCTCAAAGGTGCTGATCGCATTTTACGGAGCCATCGGGCTGGCAGCGGCCCTTCTGTGCCTGAGGAGTTACCCGCTGCATCTGGGGGAGCTTTTGCGGTACATTCCGTTAGGCGAAAGGAGAAAATGCGGATCATGAGAGTGCGGGAGACGGTGAAAAAACTTGAAGCGGTAAAAACTTATGGAACTATAAAGCGATGCGGACGCCGGAGGCGGTACCGGCTGGCATTCGCGCTGGCGGCGGTGTTGGGGATCGTCTCCGGCGGCACTGCGGCCGCCGCATCCCAGCCGGTGTTTTGCCCTCAGGCCGTTGCCGCCGGGCCGGACGGAAGCCTGATGGTGACGGACTGCTACAGCAAAGTAATTTGGAAGGTTACGGGCGATGAGAGAACCGTGTATGCGGGTAAGCCGGGTCAGAAAGGGCTTTACGGGGAACCCCTGGGCGGATACGGGGACGGAACGCGTTCCGAGATGCGCATGGAGGAACCCTGGGATATCGTACCCTACGGCGAAGGCTACGCCGTGTCCGACCGGGAAAACCATATGGTGCGGTATATCGATGCCCAGGGCTCCAGGACCCTTGCGGGAAGGGGCAGAGAGGGGTATGAGGATAACCGCGGCGGCAGGGCCCTTTTTTCCGGCCCCACGGGGTTGGCTGCGGACGACGCAGGGAATCTCTACATCGCGGATACGGGCAACGATGTTATACGCCGTCTCAGACCCGACGGGATGGTGGACACTTATCTGCGGGGGCTTTCCGGGCCGGTGGGTCTGTGCTGGCATGAGGGAGCGCTCTACGTGTCGGACACCGGGAACCACAGGGTGCTGAAGGTGGAAAATGGCGAAATCGTCTGGACGGCCGGTGGAGCAGAGGGCCAGGCCGACGGCGGTTTCGGCCAGGCGCGGTTTTCCTCGCCCACCTACCTGGCCGTCTCAGAACAGGGAACGCTCTATGTGTCGGACACGGGCAACGCAGCGGTGAGGAAGATTGAAAACGGGACGGTCGCCACGGTGCCTTGGGACCAGGAGCGGTATCCGGGCATGGAGCTGGTGTCGCCCTCCGGTCTGGTGGCTGCCGACGGAGCGCTGTATGTGTGCGACCGCTTTAACCGGCAAATTTATATCCTTTCGCCGTAGAGCGGAGCGTTCAGGCAGACGAAAGGGGGATTCCTGTGAATTATATGGTGGATATCGTGGCGGTGCTGGTTTTGGCCGCTTTTGCGGGGCGGGGAGCCGCCCAGGGGTTGATTCTGACCGTGGGAAAGCTGGTCACCCTGGTGGGCGGATTTTTAGGGGCCCATCTGGGGGCCTATTATTTGAAGGAACCGGTGGCGGCCAGGGTCATACTGCCCTGGATCGGGGAACGCCTGGAGCAGAGCTCCCAAAGCGGCGTCAATCCGGCGGCCGATGTCACATCAGCGCTGGGAGAGGCGGGGATGGAGCTGGAGCGGCAGGTGGTTGAGGTTTTGAAATCCATAGGCATACCGGAATTTTCATTTTCCAGGGGATGGGGGACCTTGATCGACAGGCTGACCGGAACCGGCGGTAACATTATGGAGACGGCCAGCCGCCTGGTGGCGGAGCGCATCTCCTATGTGCTGGTGTTTATCCTGCTGTTTCTGGTGATTGAGCTGGCCATGATGATTTTGTTCACGTCCATTGACGGTTTGAAAAACCTCCCCGTGGCGGGGCTTGTGAACAAGCTGGGCGGCGCGGCGGCGGGCCTTGTGATTGGGGGGCTGGTTCTGTGGGGACTTATGACGGCGCTGACCCTGTTCATCCCCGCCGTGACGGGAGCCGGGGGATTTTTAAGCCCGCAGGTTATGGACCGTACGGTGGTTGCAAAAGAGTTGTACCGCATGGTGGAGTCCTTTTTGCAGAGCGGATTTTAGCGGTGGAAAAAAGCGGACGGGAGGAGGGCGCAGGCGTGCGGACTTGGCTGAAAAACGTGGGGAAGACCCGGGAAACGGGGACCGCGGCCTGGCTCTTTGCCGGGCGTGGAGGATTTCTGCCCTGGGCGGCTGTGGCCGCCCTTTTTGCCCTGGCGGCCTTTGGGGGGCTGTTGTATTCCATGGACGGGCCTCTGTGCGATGCGCTTTATCAGAAACGGCGGACGGTGGACGGCCGCATCGCGGTGGTGGGGATCGACGAGAGGGCCCTTGAAGCCCTGGGGCCGTTCCAGAACTGGGACCGGGAGCTGATGGCCCGGATCCTGGAATATCTGAACGCCTCCCCGGACGCGCGCCCGGCGGTGATCGGGCTGGATGTGCTGTATTCCGGCGAGACGGACCCGGTAAAGGATGGACGGCTTGCAGAGGCCGCCGGGGCGGGAAATGTGGTGACGGCCGCTGCGGCCGGGTTCGGGCGGACCGTTGAATTCTTGGAAGACGGAACGGTGGAGGCGGACGAGCAGGCCGTTCTCTCCTATGAGGAGCCTTACCCGGCGCTGAAAGCCGGGACCGCCCAGGGGCATATCAACGCCATGTACGACCGGGACGGGATTCTGCGCCGCGCCCTTTTGGAGCTGGAACTGCCGGATGGCAGGAGAATCCCCTCCTTTGCCCTGGCCGTTGCGTCGCTGTATCTGGAGCGGGAGGGGGAGCAGCCTCCGGAGAGGCCGCCCACGGATTCCCGGGGATTCTGGTATCTGGATTTTGCCGGGCAGCCGGGAGATTACTATGAGTACATATCGGTGGCGGACCTGTTGGACAAGTCCGTTCCCGCAGAATATTTTGCGGATCGGATCGTGCTGATCGGCCCTTATGCGGCGGGACTTCAGGATCAGTACATCACTTCCGCCAACCACGCGCAGCCCATGTACGGGGTTGAGATTCAGGCCAACGCCGTCCAGGCGCTGTTAGAGGAAAATTACAAGCAGGAGGCCCCCGGGCTTGCGCAGGCCGCCGTCCTATTTGCCGCAATGCTTTTTGCCGCCCACCTGTTCCGGTCCAGAGGCTTGCGCTCCTGTATCGCGCTTTGGGCGCTTCTGTGCGGCGGTTGTCTGTGGGCGGCAAAGGCGGCCTATGATGGAGGGCTGGTGCTCCACGCGCTGTGGACGCCTTTGGGGATAACGGTTATGTTCGCGGGGGCGGTTGGGGATAACTACCTGCGCAACGCTCTGGAGAAGCGGAGAGTTACGTCCACCTTCAAGCGCTATGTGGCTCCGGAGATCGTGGACGAGATTCTGAAGCAGGGGGCGGGCCGGCTGGAGCTGGGAGGCCGGTTGTGCGAGATTGCTGTGCTGTTTGTGGATATCCGCGGCTTCACCTCCATGTCGGAGGTGCTGACTCCGCCTCAGGTGGTGGAGGTGCTCAACCGCTACCTGTCGCTGACAGCCTCCTGCATCATGGAAAACGGCGGCACGCTGGACAAATTTATCGGCGACGCCGCTATGGCCTTCTGGGGCGCTCCCCTGCCGGATGAGGACTTTGTGATGAACGCCGTCCGCGCCGCTCTGGACATGCGGGAAGGAGCGGCCGGTCTGGGCAGGGAGTTGGAGGCGCAGTTCGGACGCAGCGTGTCCTTTGGCATCGGGATCCACACGGGCCCTGCGGTGGTGGGGAATATCGGAGCCAGCAGCCGGATGGACTACACAGCCATCGGTGATACGGTCAACACCGCCTCCAGGCTGGAGGCCAACGCGCCCGGCGGAGCCATCTATATTTCCAGAGCCGTGGCGGACGCCCTGGGAGACCGAATCCAGGCTGCGTCCCTGGGAGAAATCCGGCTGAAGGGAAAGGCGGACGGCTTTGAAGTGCTGCGGCTTCTGGGACTTGCCCAGCCGCCGGAATGAGGCGCGCCTTGCAGGCGCGGCCGGGCAGAGAGCGCCCCTGACACGCAGCGGAGGCAGAACGATAAAAGGAGGATCAGATGGGGATGACGGAAAACATGAGAAAGAAGGCGGCCCGGTTGGCTGCGGCTGTGGGAGTGCTGTTCGCAGCGGTTCCCTGGCTGTTGTCACCCGCGGCCCAGGAGACGGCTCAGGCCTCGTCCATCCGGCTGACCGCTCTGGAGGGAAAGGTTTCCGTGGCCGCACAGGGAGGAAAGGCCGTCGCCGCCTTTGAGAATATGCGGGTTTTAAACGGATACAGCGTAGAGACCGGGCAGGAGAGCTACGCTGGTTTTTCACTGGACGACGAGAAGGCAGCTAAGCTGGACGCCCTCAGCTCGGCGGAGGTGAGAAAAAAGGGGAAGAAGCTGGAGCTGCTTCTGTCGGAGGGCAGCGTTTTCTGCGATATCAAGGAACCTCTGGAGCAGGATGAAACCATGAATATCCGGACCTCCACCATGATCACCGGGATCCGGGGCACCGTATTGTACGCAAAGGTGGTAGACCAGAATACCAGCGCCGTATTTGTGCTGGAAGGGAACGTGGCGCTGCAGGGAATCGATCCGGTTACGGGGCAAATGACTTCTGTTTCGGTAGGGACGGGACAGAAGGGCGTGGCTGCGGCGGGAACCGGCGGAGTCAGCGGCCCCGGAGTGCCAGCCGTCAGGGCTTACGTGGAGCCTTTTTCCAAGGAGGAGATCGACGGTTACGTGCTGACGCAGGTGGCCGCGGATCCGGAACTGGCCGGGCGCCTGGAGGCGGCCGGATGGGATACCCGCTGGATGGCCGACAACGCGGCAGGGCGGCTGGAGGAGGATCAGAGGCGGGCGGCCCAGGAGTTAGAGCGGCTGGAACAGCTTGGCGGCGCGGGAGAGAAAACGGTGTCCGATCAGGTATATGGCGATGAGGATTCGGATTCCGGCTCAGGGGAACGCGAAGCCAGGAGAACAGTTACCATGGCGATGCCGGTGACGGCGCAGGAGATCGCCGCCCAGCTGGAAGGCGCGGACGTGACCGTGATCCAGGAGACCGGTGAGGCATGGCCCGGCAATCTGACGCTGGACTGCGATATCAGCGTGCCCCCGGGCGGAAAACTTGAGATCGGGGCCGGCGTTCCGGTTTATGTGGAAAGCGGCTCTACCTTGCGGGTGGACGGGACCATGAGAACGGCGGAATCCCTTTCCGGCAGCGGAACGGTGATCAACACCGGAGCGCATACCCTGGATATCGGCGGAGATTTTTCCATGAGCGGAATTCTGGAAAACACCGGGAAACTTCAGGTGGCCGGAAATCTGATTGCAGAGGAAGGTTCTTTCCGGAATGCCGGAGCAGGCACGATTTCGGTGCGCGGAGATATGATTCTGGCGCAGGCAGAGCCGGACCTGGGCGGAGATGCGATAAGGGTGGAAGGAAATCTGACATTATGGGTCTGGCAGGGAGAACCTTGCGTTTTGGGGAACAACCTGGAGGTTTCGGGAGCGCTGGAACTGCAGGGAGGCATATTTAAAATAAAAGGGGGCGTTTACCGGGGCGGAGCTGTGGTGGACGGTGTTCTGGAAATGTCCGGGGGCAGCCTGCTGTCGGGCCGGGCGGATTGCGCCATAGAGGACGTATCGATGGCGGAGATACGCCTGCTGGGGGGCAGAGTGCTCGCGCAAAGCGGAGCTCAGGCCGCCGTTATGATGGGCGGAGGAGAACTGTCCGTACAGGCGAATGTGCTCAGGGTGGAGGAACCGTGGACCACGGCGTTTGTGGCGGGCAGCGGCACGCTGAAGCTGCCGGGCAGCGGAAGTCTGCAGATTGAGGACCTGGAAGATGGCGATCTGGAAGCGGTGGAAGGCGCGGACGGATGGGAGCTCAGCGTGTTTTCTCCGGCGGTGAGGCGGGCGGAAGCCGGAAGGAGAAGCGGCGGGGACGATCCTGAGGTCCGTGAGAGCGAGAGGCCGCCGGTATCCAGCCCGTCGGAGGCAAAGCCGGAGCCGGAGCCGCCGTCTGAGGACGGCGAAACCCAGGACGGCCAGGAAACTCCTCCCACCCACATACCGGATATTCCGCTTGCGAGTCCGTCCAACGCCGGCTGAGCCGGGGAGGTATCTATGGAAGAAGACTATGGAAAGCAGATACAGGTCACTTGTTGGGGCTGCCGGGGGTCCTGTCCCGCTCCCTATGAAAACCGCCTTCAGTTTGGCGGAAACACCTCCTGCTACTCCGTTGAGGCCGGAAATGAGCTTTTGATACTGGACGGGGGAACCGGGCTTGCCGGGCTGGGAGAGACGCTGGCGCGGCGAGGGGACGTGAAAACCATCACCATTCTGTTCAGCCATCTCCACCTGGACCACATTTCCGGCATACCGTTTTTTAAGCCCCTCTACCAGCCGGAACGGACGATTCATATTTACGGCGGCGAGGAACGGCCCGGGGAGCTGAGATCATCTCTGGAGGCGGTGATGGGGCCGCCCTACTGGCCGGTGTCGCTTAAGGACTGTCCGGCACGGCTGGAGTACAGGAGTTTGGAGGAAGGACAGCGCGCCGTGCTGCCCGGCGGAATCATTTTGGAGACAATGCGGGCCAATCATCCGGGCAGAACCCTGCTCTACCGTATTACCGCAGGAAACAAAAAAATCGTCTACGGCCTGGACTGTGAGATGGACAGCCAGGTTATGGAGGCCCTGGCGCATTTTGCCCGGGACGCGGACCTGATGATCTGCGACGCCCAGTACAGTCCGGAGGATTACCCCGGCCACCGGGGATGGGGACATTCCACCTGGCAGGATGGGGTGAGGCTGGCAAAACGCTGCGGGGCCAAAAAGGTGTGTTTTTCCCACTTTGCCTGGGAGTACGACGACAGGGATTTATTAAAAATGGATAGGGAGCTGAGACGGATATTTGCGCGTGGATTTTTCGCAAAAGAGCGGATGGTTATACCGGTATAGGACGAAAAACGGGAAAGTACCTTGACTTTCCGCCCTTTCATGTGTAAAATGACATGAGCCTTAGAATACTGAATCACGGCCTGATCAAATGAATTCCTTCATTTTTACGGGAATCTCACTTGTATATTAGGCCGGATTCATATACAATAAAGGTGTCAAATGCTAATTTATGAACATGAAAAGGGTTTTGGGTAGTGGAAGAATATAATAAAAGAATGATCAACCGGGAGGCTCTCTTCTGTTCGGCGACGGAAGACTACCGAAATCCTCCTGAGCCGGATGAGGACCAGGACGTACTCCTGCGTTTCCGAACGGGAAAGGACAATGCACAGCATGTATATTATGTGGAGGACGGCGCGGAGGTAGAGATCGATAAGGCGGATTCCGACGAGCTGTTTGATTATTACGAATATGAGATAACCGTAGGCAGCGACTGCGTACTGTACCACTTTAAAGTTGTGAATGGACAGGATTCCTGTATTTACAACCGGCTGGGGGTGACAGATGATGACAGGAGCTGCTTTGATTTTGCCATCATTCCGGGCTTTCACACCCCGGACTGGGCCAAGGGCGCGGTGATGTACCAGATCTTTGTGGACCGGTTTTGCAACGGGGACGAGAGCAACGACGTCCGGACCTGCGAGTACGTGTACATCGGCAGGCCGGTGAACCGGGTGGAGGACTGGGGGAAGAACCCCACCACCATGGATGTGGGCTGCTTTTACGGCGGCGACTTAAAGGGCGTTTGGGAAAAACTGGATTATATTCAGGGGTTGGGCGTGGAAGTTATTTATTTAAATCCCATTTTTGTGTCCCCCTCCAACCACAAGTACGACATTCAGGATTACGAGCACGTCGATCCCCATTTCGGCGTGATCGTGGAGGATAAGGACGGTCTGGTGGCGGCGGACGCCGTGGATAACGGAAACGCTGAAAAATACGTGGTCCGCACCGCCTCCCCGCGGAATCTGGAGGCCAGCGACCGCTTCTTCGCGGAATTTGTGGAGGAGATTCACCGGCGTGGAATGAAGGTGATTCTGGACGGCGTGTTCAACCACTGCGGTTCCTTCAACAAGTGGCTGGACGGCGAGGAGATTTACGCCCGCCAGGGAGGCTACGAGCCGGGGGCGTTTCTGTCCAAGGACAGTCCCTACCGTAGCTTCTTCCAGTTTTACGACGAGAAGGACAGCGCGTGGCCGAGAAACAAGACCTACGACGGCTGGTGGGGCCACGACACGCTTCCCAAGCTGAACTACGAGAGTTCTCCCATGCTGGTGGAGTATATTTTAGACATCGCGCGCCGCTGGGTGTCCCCGCCCTTTAACGTGGACGGATGGCGGCTGGACGTGGCGGCGGACCTGGGGCACACGGCGGAGTACAACCACGAGTTCTGGCGCAAGTTCCGCGCCGCGGTGAAGGAGGTCAATCCCGACGCCCTGATTCTGGCGGAGCATTACGGCGATCCGGGTCCCTGGCTGGAAGGGGACCAGTGGGACAGCGTGATGAACTACGATGCGTTTATGGAGCCGCTGACCTGGTTTCTGACCGGAATGGAGAAGCACAGCGACAGCTTCAGCGGCGAGCTTCTGGGCAACGGCGAAAACTTTTTCAACGCCATGCGCTACCATATGAGCCGTATGCAGCCGTCCTCCATCCTGACCGCCATGAACGAGCTGTCCAACCACGACCATTCCCGGTTCCTCACCCGGACCAACGGGGTGGTGGGGCGGATCGGCACGGTTGGGGCCGACGCGGCAAACCGGGGGGTGAAGGTCTGCGTGCTGCGGGAGGCTGTGATGGTGCAGATGACATGGCCCGGCGCGCCCACCGTCTATTACGGCGACGAGGCCGGAGTCTGCGGCTGGACCGACCCGGACAGCCGCAGGACCTATCCCTGGGGACATGAAGATCTGGAGTTGATCGAATTTCACCGCTACATGATCCGCATCCACAAAGCGCTGCCCGTGCTGCGCAGCGGGGCGGTCAAGGAACTGCTCGCGGGGCGGAATGTGATCGCCTACGGCCGCATGCTGGGGAAATACCAGGCGGTGGTTGCGGTCAACAACAACGCGCAGGAGCGGGAACTGGAGCTTCCGGTGTGGCAGCTTGGGATCACAGGGGAAATATCCCTGGCGCGCCTGATGCTCACCACGGAGGAAGGCTACAACGTGGGCGGCCTGCGCTACCCGGTCCAAAACGGTATACTGAAGCTTAAGCTTCCGGCGTACAGCGCGGCGCTGTTTGCCACCTATGCGGATGAGTTTTTCCCGGTGGTCGCATCGGTGGAGCCCGTAGAACCGGCGGCAGAGAAAAAATGAGTTCTGCACCCCTTTGCATTCAAAAAAAGCCCTGCGGTTTCAGATGAGCTGATCCGCAGGGCTTTTGCCGTAGTAAGGCTGTTTTATTTTGCCGCCTTGACTTCTTTCCACATGTCGTTGTAGATGGTCTCCACGTCGTCTCCCAGATACTGGAAGGTCTCGCTTCCCTTTAAGGAGCTGATGTCCGGGAACACAGCCTTGTTCTCCTGCAATTCCGGATCCAGCAGGTCAAAGGCGCCCTTGTTGGGGGTGGGGTAGGTGATGTACTCAAAGTTGCGCTTTGCGATGTCCGGGCGGCACATGAAGTCGATCCATTTTTCCGCGTTTTCCTTGTTCTCCGCGTTGGCGGGAATCACCCAGGAATCCAGCCACAGGTTGGTGCCCTCCTCGGGGATCACGTATTCCAGATCGTAATCCAGTCCCAGATCCGCCGCCTGCTCCTGGATGTAGAGCATCTCGCCGGAGTAGATCACGCCCACGGCGGCCTCGGCGTTGATCATTTTGTCGCGTACCTGGTCGATCACGTAGGCCTGCACCAGGGGCTTCTGGGCGATCAGCAGGTCTCTGGCCTCGGCCAGCTCCGCCTCGTTGGTGCTGTTTAAGGAGTATCCCTTGCTCTTTAAGGCCACCATGAAGGCGTCGCGCACGCTGTTCTGCATGAGGATTTCCCCGCTTAAGCGCTCATCCCACAGATCAGCCCATTTGGTGGGGGCGGGCACGCCTAACTCCTCCAGGCGCTGCTTGTTGTAGAGGATGCCCACGGTACCCCAGCAGTAGGGCACGGAGTATTTGTTCTCCGGGTCGAAGTCCTTGGACATTTCCATGTATTCCGGGCCGATCTCCTTGACGTTGGGGAGGTTGTCAAAGTTCAGCGGAGCCAGCATGTCGTTCTGGATCATGCGCTGGATCATGTAATCGGAGGGACAGACCACGTCGTACTTCACGCCCCCCGCCTCGATGATGGGAAACATCTCCTCGTTGGTCTCGAACACGTCGTAAACCACGTCGATTCCGGTCTCCTCCTCGAACATGGCCTCCACGTCCTCGTCGATGTATTCGCCCCAGTTGTACACGTAGAGCTTGTTGCTCTGCGCGTCCGCGCCGGTCTCGGCTGTCTTGTCCGATTTCCCGCAGCCGGCCAGCATAGCGGCTGCGGCCAGGGCAATCAGGGCGGTCAGGGTCATTGTTTTCACAGTCTTTTTTCTCATAATTGTTCTCCTCTTAAAAATGATGTGTTATAAGTGATCCCCGGCCGTTAATGGTCATCGGGTTTCTTTGCGGAACGGAAATTGACGATCAGAAGCAGGATGAGCACGGTCAGAAATATGACGGTGCTTAGGGCGTACATGGAAGGCCGTATTCCGCGTCTGACTTCGCTGTAAATCAGGGTGGAGAGGGTGTTGATGCCCGCTCCCTTTGTAAAGTGGGTGATGATGAAATCGTCCAGGGACATGGTGAAGGCCAGCAGGAAGCCGGACAGCACGCCGGGCATGATATCCGGGAACACTACCTTGAAAAACGCCCTCACCGGCGTGGCGCCCAGGTCCAGGGCCGCCTCATAGGTGGTGCGGTCCGTCTGTTTGAGCTTGGGCATGACGCTCAGGATCACATAGGGGATGTTGAAGGTAATGTGGGAGATCAGAACCGTCTGAAATCCCAGGGAGATGCCGAAGGCGATGAACGCCAGCATCAGGGAGATGCCCGTGACGATGTCCGCGTTCAGCATGGGAATGTTGGTGATCCCCATGATCACGGTGCGGGGAAGCGCCCGCATGTTATTGATGGCCACGGAGGCCGCGGTGCCGATGATCGTGGCCGCCAGAGCGGACACAAATGCGATCAGCAGGGTGGTGTACAGCGCGCTCATAATGGGGCGGCTGTCAAACATCTGCACATACCAGTCCAGGGTGAACCCGCCCCACTGGGTTCTGGACTTGGAACGGTTGAAGGAGAGGACCATCATGGTAAAAATCGGGGCGTATAAAAAGACCAGGATGATCACCATATAAAAATCGGAAATGATTTTCCGCAGTGTCTGTGTGCCTTTTGTCATCAGAATGCCGTCCCCTCTCCGTTTTTATCGTATTTGGCGATCATCGCCATGCTGATCAGAATAAATACCATGAGCACCAGGGACAGGCCGCTGCCCAGATGCCAGTTGCTGCCCTTGGTGAACTCCTGCTCGATCACATTTCCGATCAGCAGGATCTTGCTGCCGCCGAGCAGATCGGAGATCACGAAGGTGGTCAGCGAGGGCACGAAAACCATGGTAATGCCGCTGATGATCCCGGGGATGCTTAAGGGCAGCCAGATGAAGAGCAGGGTCTGGAAGCTGTTTGCGCCTAAGTCCTTGGCAGCGTTAATGGTATTGTCGTCGATCTTGGAAAGCACATTGTAAATAGGCAGGACCATGAAGGGCAGGAAGTTGTACACCATACCCAGGATGATGGCCCAGGGCGTGTTGATCAGGGACTGCTTCGGCAGGTGAAGCCAGGTCAGGATCCCGTTGATCACGCCGTTTTTTTCCAATAACGTCTGCCAGGCCATGGTGCGCAGCAGGAAGTTCATCCACATGGGCAGCACGAAAATGAACACGATAAAGCCGCTGGCCGCCTGTCCGCGTCCCCGGAGAATCATGGCAAGGGGATAGGCTAAAAGCAGGCAGATCAGGGTGCTCACCAGGGACAGGCCCAGGGAGAGCCACAGGGCGCTGGCGTGGTCCGCCGAGGCGATGGCCAGCACGTTCTGTAAGGTAAATGCGCCGGATTTGTCGGTGATGCCGTACCAGAAAATCAGCGCAAGGGGGATGAGGGTGAAACCCACCATCCAGAACAGGTAAGGCCCGGACAACAGCTTTTTGCCCAGAGCCGCGCGGTTTTCATTATTCATTGACTCCCAACGCCTCCTCGTCCTCAGAAGCAGGCTTATTCATGATCTGAATTTCAAAGGGCTCCACGTGGATGCCCACCTGCTGTCCAACCGGGAACATGTCGGTGGAGTGCACCAGCCATTCGAAGCCGTCCGGCGTGGTCACCTCCATCTCGTAGTGCACCCCTTTAAAGATCAGGTGGGTCACCACGCCCTGGAGCGTGCCGTCCTCGGGCTTCACCAGGTCGATGTCCTCGGGGCGGATCACCACGTCTACGGGTTTGTTGTTGCCGAATCCCTTGTCCACGCAGACGAAGCGGGCTCCGAAGATTTCCACCAGCTCGTCGCGGATCATGGTGCCGGGCACGATGTTGCTCTCGCCGATGAAATCGGCCACAAAGGCGTTCTCCGGTTCGTTGTAGATCTGTTCCGGGGAACCCATCTGCTGGATGTAGCCCTGGTTCATGACCACGATGGTGTCGGACATGGTCAGCGCCTCCTCCTGGTCGTGGGTGACGTAGATGAAGGTGATGCCCAGTTCATTTTTCAGGCGGATCAGCTCGTACTGCATATCCTGGCGCAGCTTTAAGTCCAGCGCGCCCAGGGGTTCGTCCAGTAAGAGCACCCGGGGCTCGTTTACAATGGCGCGGGCGATGGCGATCCGCTGCTGCTGGCCTCCGGACAGGGAGGTGACGTCCCGCTTCTCATAGCCGGGCAGGTTCACCAGCTTCAGCGCGTATTTGATCTTGTCGTCGATATAGGATTTCGGTTTGTTTTTGATTTTCAGGCCAAAGGCGATGTTCTCCGCGATGTTCATGTGGGGGAACAGGGCGTATTTCTGGAACACGGTGTTGAGCTGGCGCTTGTGGGGCGGCAGCTTGGTGATGTCCTGGCCGTCGAAAATCACGCGCCCATTGTCCGGCGTCACAAAACCGCCCAGAATCCGCAGGGTGGTGGTCTTGCCGCAGCCGCTGGGGCCCAGAAGGGTTACAAAGCTGTTCTCCTTGATGGAGAGATTTAAATCATCCAATACCAGTTCTCCGTCAAAGCTTTTGGAAATGTTTTGTAAATCAATCAATGGCTGGCTCATTGCATTCTTCTCCTTATGGTAAATAAAATTAAAAGCTGGGGGGAGAACTCACCCACAGGATAACGGCGCCGCCTTTGCTGGTCAGATAGTGTTTTTTATCCGCCACAAAGTAGAAGGATTCCCCTTTTTTTGCCTTATATGTCTTGGCCCCCCGGTGAATGGAAACGCTTCCCTGGAGCACATAGCCGAACTCCTCGCCCTCGTGGGGATTGTCCGGGTAGGTGGAACCTCCGGCCTCCAGGGTCAGGAGAATGGGTTCCATCACATTTTTCTGGGCGTTGGGAATGATCCACTTGATTTCGTTGTGCAGCTCCGTGTCGATCTTCTCAAAGTAGTCCTGTTTGCTGAAAACGATCTGTTCCTCCTGGGTTTCATTGAAAAATTCTCCGATGGAGGTTCCCAGGCACTGCAGAATGTCCATCAGCGTGGCGATGGAGGGGGAGGTTAAGTCCCGCTCCAGCTGGGAGATGAAGCCCTTGGAGAGCTCGGTGCGGTCCGCCAGCTCCTCCTGGGTCAGCCCTTTTAGTATCCGCAGTTCCTTTAGTTTCGCGCCAATCTGCATATGGCACCTCCCGTTCTTTTTTCAGAGATAATATCCATAAAAGTATAATAAAAAACGCCTGGAAGTTTACAAATACTAACTGACGATAAAAATAACTAAAAAGTTTAGTAATAATAAACACATGCGAAGCTAATTATACCGCGTTTTACAGTTCTGTCAATACCTTTTTGGAACTTTCGGAGGGCCTGGCGCAAAATCATAACAGTTCCGGCGGTTCATATTCCGGACCGGGCGCGCAAATACCCTAAAATAGGAATAGGAAACACTTTCTGGTTAACAAAAACTAAAAATTATGGTATGATTGTTTTAGTTTTTAAAAAGCATCATTCTGGGAGGTAAAAGCGCGATGAAAGGTAAATATATGGCATATGTAGGGTCCTACTCCTACACCGGGAAAGCAAAGGGAATCACGGTTTTTGATGTGGACGTGGAAGCGGGAACGTTCAAGGAACGGTGTGAGGTGGAGGTGGACAACTCCTCCTATGTGATCGCTTCCAGCGACGGAAAGACCCTCTACTCCATCGCGGACGAGGGCGTGGTGTCCTTCCGCATTCTGGAGAACGGCAGCCTCGCCAGGCTGAACAGCGCCTCCATCCGCGGCATGAGAGGCTGCCATCTGTGCACGGACAAGGAGGACAAGTATGTGTTCGTCTCCGGCTATCACGACGGCAAGACCACGGTGCTCAGCTTAAACCCGGACGGTTCGGTGGGCAATATTGTGGACGGCGTGTTCGACAAGGGCTACGGCAGCGTTGCGGAGCGCAACTTCCGCCCCCATGTGACCTGCACCAGGAGAACCCCGGACGGCCGCTTTGTCATGAGCGTGGACAACGGCATCGACCAGGTGAGAATCTACCGCTTCAACGAGCGGGACAACAAGCTGGTCCAGGTGGACGCGATCCGCTGCGATCTGGAGTCGGCTCCCAGGCATTTCCGGTTCAGCAACGACGGCCGCTTCATCTATCTGATGTACGAGCTGAAAAATGTCATCGATGTGTTCACCTACGAGACCGGCGAACGGTCCCCGGTGATTGAGAAGATTCAGACCATTTCTACCACCAGCACCCTGAAGCCGGGCAATCTGACCGCAGCCTGCGCCATGAGGCTGTCCAGAGACGGAAAGTACATCTACTGCTCCAATGCCGGTGAGAATACGGTCAGCATCTACAGCAGGGATGAGCAGACCGGGCTTCTGACCATGATCTGCTGCCTGCCCATCAGCGGCAATTACCCCAAGGACGTTGCGATCTTCCCGGACGGACGGCACCTGGCTTCCGTGAACCACGACAGCGGCACCCTGACCTTCTTCAGCGTGGACTACGAAAAGGGCCTGCTGGTCATGAGCGGCAGGGCTGTCGAGGTCAACGAGCCCAACTGCTGCGCCATTGTAAAGATTGGATGATCCGCTGCGGGCGGATATAAGGACTGGGTGTAACTGTTCAGGACATCCGATGTGGAAATTGGTACAGAAAGCAGCTTACAAGCAAGCTTGACACTGCCTTCTGTACCAATTTCCACGCCGTCCTGAACTGTTACGCCAGAATATTAAGACATACAAGGAGTAAGACATGGCAGGTTCAACCTACGGAACCATATTTAAGATTATGACCTGGGGGGAGTCCCACGGAACCGGCATCGGCGTGGTGGTGGACGGCTGCCCGGCGGGGCTGGAGCTTGGCGAGGCGGATATCCAGGACTGGCTGGACCGCAGAAAGCCGGGGCAGAGCAAGTTTACCACAGCCCGGCAGGAGGGCGACCGGGTGGAGATCCTCTCCGGCGTATTTGAGGGGAAAACAACTGGAACGCCCATTGCCCTGGAGGTGCGCAACACGGACCAGCGCTCCCACGACTACGGGAATATCATGGATGTGTACCGTCCGGGACACGCGGACTATACCTTTGACCGGAAGTACGGATTCCGGGACTACCGGGGAGGCGGGCGCTCCTCGGGCCGTGAGACCATCGGCCGCGTGGCGGCGGGAGCCATCGCGGCCAAGGTGCTGGAGAGTCTGGGCATCCGGATTCAGGCTTATACCAGGTCCATCGGCCCGGTGTCCATCTCTCCGGAGCGGTTCGCCCCGGAGGAAATGTGGAAGAACCGGCTGTACATGCCGGATGCAGAGGCCGCCAGGGCGGCGGAGGCTTATCTGGAGGAGCTGATGGCCCGCCGGGATTCCAGCGGAGGCGTGGTGGAGTGCCGGGTGACGGGGATTCCCGCGGGCGTCGGCGAGCCGGTGTTTGAGAAACTGGACGCCAATCTGGCAAAAGCCATTTTTTCCATCGGAGCGGTGAAGGGCTTTGAGATCGGGGACGGCTTTGCCGCCGCCGGGTCCACCGGTTCAGTCAACAACGACGCCTTCGGCCTGGAGCGCGGAGCGGTCTGCAAACGCACCAACCACTCCGGCGGGACCCTGGGCGGAATCAGCGACGGAAGCGATCTGGTATTCCGGGCTGCTTTCAAACCCACCCCCTCCATCGCCTCGCCCCAGCAGACCGTGAACCGGTCCGGCGAAGAGGTGGAGATCGAGATACACGGCAGGCACGATCCCATTATCGTCCCCAGGGCGGTGGTAGTGGTGGAAGCCATGACGGCGCTGACGGTGTGCGACCTGATGTTGGTGTCCATGACGTCGCGGCTGGACCGGGTACAGGAGTTTTTTGAAGATATGCGCTGAGGCAGCGGATATAAAGGGGAAATAAAATGAAGAAGGCGTTTCCTTTTTATAATTACAAATTATTGATTCGAATTTTGAGGGGGTGTCGCAAAATCATCAAAACAGATGATGGAGCGGCACCCTCACTCTGTATGGTTTGATACGATTCCTCAAGCTTCTCTAAACGCTTTTGGATTCGTACAGACGCTTGCTTCCCTTCGCTATGGTGCATTTTCTTTACAGGGGCGGTCGTACCAAATCATCGTTTGGAACCATCCCTTCCAATGGATCAATTCTCATAATTAATTATACTGCGGAAAGCGGACTCTTCGGAGCCCGCTTTCCTGTTTTTTGAGGCAAAAAAAGGAGCTGCTGCTCCGGCAGATTAGTTATCTACTTTTGCAATAGCCCCTTAAAATTTTGGCGTAATAGTTGGCTTTATGTTTTTTTGTGCGGGATTTGCTATGGTCAGATTGTAAAGAGCTTCCCCAGTTCAGGCTGCTTCGTCCTGACTCCGCAGTGGCGCAGCGCGCTCCACAGCGTGGCCTGGTGGCTGGTGATGACCGGGAGGCCCAGATCCGTCTCCAGTGCGCCGACGAAGTCCAGGGTGTCCAAAGCCATACAGCTAAGGAAGAACACGTCGGCCCCTTTTAAATCCATGGCCTTGGAGTTTCGGTAGAGAAACGGCTTTTCCGCGTCGGGAATCCGGCGGCCTGGAACGCCGGACATGTCCATGCCGGCAATATTGGTCACATGAATTCCATTATTTTCCAAGAATTGCCGTTCTGCCTCGTTGGTGGCGTCGGGATAGGGGGTCAGTACGGCCACTGTTTTCGCCTCAAGGGCCCTTAACGCTTCCATCACGGCCGTGCTGGTGGTGAGGCCCGGGGAGCCGCTGGCGCTTTCGATCCGCTTGACGCACTCCTGATCCCAGCCCATTCCCTTGATGAAGCTTCCGGACGTGCAGCCGAATACAATCAAATCCAGATTCTGCCCCTTGTATTTCGCCGCCGTGCTCTCCAGCTGATCGGTGAGGATTACCAGGCCCTCAGGGGTGGGGCCGGGGAACGGCATTTTCATGGACGAGAAGGAAACCCCTTCCGGTGCATGAATATGAAACGCGTGCTCGATGTTTTCGCCGGGCATGGGACTGATTAACCCGATTCGTGCCCTCCAACCATACATGATTACCACATCCTTTCTGTGTGCGATCCGGCGTGTGCGGAATTTGTAAGATGTTATCATTATACGGTTTTTTCGATACGAAAACATTGTGCATGGGAACATTATAATGAAAGGATAGGCGGCCGGTCAGTGTTTGTTTCAACATCTGTTATAGTGAAAAACTATTATGCCATTAAAAATGAATATTTCACATACAGATGCCCGGTTGGTATAGTTATAATATGCAAATTGCCAAAAAGGAGGATGGATATGAGTTTGAGACCGACCAGGGAAGAAATGATTAAAATGGCGGTGGAAACACGAAAACAGGTAACGTCCGCGGTAGTCTCCCGGGAGGAGATGGAACGTTATCCCGCCCGGGTTGCGCCCATGAGGATACCGGTCAGGGCGGGGGACTCACAGGCGTTTCTTGTAAGCGCACAGGGCGGTGAAGAACAGGTTCCGCTGGTGATCAATCTGCACGGAGGCGGATTTATCAAACAGCGCACGGAGAATGACGAACTGTTCTGCCGGAAGCTGGCGCTGGCAACCGGGTGCAAAATTCTGGATGTAGATTACCGCGTGGCGCCGGAGCATCCGTTTCCCGCAGGGCTTAATGAATGCTATGACGTAGCGGTCTGGGCCTGGAAGAATGGGGAACAGCTGGGGATTGACCGGGAAAAGATCATACTCTGCGGCCACAGTGCGGGCGGGAATTTTGTGGTGGGGATCAGCATGCTGCTCCATGAAAGCGGGATTTTTAAGCCGCTGGGGATTATCTCGGAGTACCCGCCGCTGGATTTGTCGGCCGATCCGGCGCAGAAGGAGCAGCGGGGACGCTCGATTCCGGCCGAGCGTGCCAGGCTCTATAATCTGTACTACTGTGAGGAGGAGCTGCAGAAACATCCGCTGGCCTCCCCTGTTATGGCTGGGGAGGAGCAGCTGAAGGATTTTCCCAGGGCGCTGTTTATCACAGCCGGAGAGGATTCTCTGTGCAACGAGGCGGAGGCATTTGCGCTCAAAGCGGCGCGGGCCGGAAATGAGGTGACGGTTAAACGGTTTGAGAAGGCCGGACACGGTTTTACAATCTACCGCATGCCGGGACATGAGGAGGCATTGAAACTGATTGAGCGGTTTATCCAACATCTTTTAATAGATTGCAAATGAAAAAATACGAGGGGGATTTACAATGAATCAATTAACGATCTGTCTGGTGATCTGTGTGCTGACGGTTATCAGCTACGCCTGGGGAAAATTAAAAATGGGCACCACAGCCCTGCTCAGCATGGTTGCCTTTGTGGTCACGGGCTGCATTGAGCCAAAGGCGGCGGTAGCCAATTTTTCCAACACAAATGCGGTGATGATGCTGTCCATGTTCGTGGTGGCGGCAGGCTTTAACCGCACTCAGTTTGTCAAAAAATGCGCCTCCAGCGTAAACCACATTGCGCGGGGGTCTCTGACCATGGTGATGCTTGGCTATGTGTTGATCACCATTATTCTGTGCCAGTTTATCCAGAGTTCTATGGTGGTGTTCGGGATTATGGCTCCCACCCTTGCGGCCAGCTGTGAGGAATTGAATATCAAGCCCTCAAAGGTCATGTTCCCGCTGGTGATTGTGTGTATCGCAACGATTTCTGTACTGCCCCTGGGCAGCGGCGCCACTGTTTTTGCAGAGCTGAACGGATATTTGCAGGCGAATGAGTATACAGTGTACACGGTGGGCCTGATGGACTCGATGAAGGCCAGGCTTCCGATGCTGATCGCGGTGGCGGTCTATGTGATTTTCTTCGCAGTGCGTTTTGCGCCGGATGAACCCCAGGCAGCTTTGGGTGAACTCAGGGAAAAGAAGGTTACAAAGAGCGTATTGCCGCCCTTCCAGGAGAAGGCCGGATATCTCATTTTTATCCTGGTGACGCTGGGGCTGATTTTTCAGAAGGCCCTTGGCCTGGATATCTGGGTGATCAGCCTGACGGGAGCCGTGCTCATGGTGGTGACCGGCGTTCTCTCCGAACAGGAGGCGGTGGAGGCGGTTCCGTGGTGGATGGGCTTTCTGTTTATCGGCTCCCTGACCATGGGAGGCGCGCTGACAGCCACAGGGGCCGGGGAAGCGGTGGGAGGCGTGCTGGCCGGCGCCATCGGAATGCTGGGAAACAAGTACCTGATTGGGCTGGTGTTTTTCATTGTTCCCTTTCTTCTCACCCAGGTGATGATGAACCGTTCCGTGATGACAATTTTTATCCCCATTGCGATCCTGGCGTGCAAGTCCATGGAAGCCAATCCCGTGGGGATCATTATTTTGGTACAGTGCGCATGCCTGAGTTCTTTTATGACGCCTATGGCCACGCCGGCGGTTCCCATGTGTATGGCGGCCGGAGGGTATGATTTAAAAAGTCTGATCCGCCAGTCCCTTCTGCCGGCAGTGCTTCTCTGCGCCGTCAATGTGGGATGGATCATGACCGTGTTTCCAATGTAAATTTCTGTAAAAAAGTGAGGTAAGAGATGGACTATTATGAGGAAGCTTTAAAGATACACGAGAAGGCGGGAGGAAAGCTGGAGATTGTCAGCAAGGTACCGGTAAAGACCAGGGACGATATGAGCCTTGCCTACACTCCGGGCGTGGCCCGGCCCTGCATGGAGATCAGCAACGACGGGAGAGCGGCCTACCGGTATACGGCGAAACGGAATCTGGTGGCCGTGGTGTCCGACGGAACAGCGGTGCTGGGACTGGGGGACATCGGCGGACAGGCTTCCATGCCGGTAATGGAGGGAAAAGCGATCCTTTTTAAGAACTTCGGCGGCGTGGACGCGTTTCCAATCTGCCTGGACACAAAGGATACGGAAGAGATCATTCAGACCGTAAAAAATATCGCGCCCACCTTCGGCGGCATTAATCTGGAAGATATCTGCTCACCCAAGTGCTTTGAGATCGAAAAGCGCCTGGAGGAGGAGCTGGATATCCCGGTCTTTCACGACGATCAGCACGGAACGGCGATTGTGGTAACCGCGGCTCTCTACAACGCCCTCAAGGTGGTGGACAAAAAGATTGACCAGGTACGCGTGGTGCTGAGCGGGCCCGGGGCCGCCGGGACCGCCATTGTGAAAATGCTTTTTGCGGCCGGGGTCAGGCACATGATTGTTTGCGATGAGAACGGTATCCTTTACAGAGGAAAAGAAGGCCTGAAGGGTCATAAGGTCATGCTCAGCGAGACCACCAATGAGGAAATGCGCAAGGGATGGCTGGCGGACGCGGTTGTGGGAGCGGACGTATTCGTGGGGGTGTCCAAACCGGGAGTTCTGACGAAGGAAATGGTCCAGACCATGGGGCGCGATCCGATTGTGTTTGCCATGGCCAATCCGGTTCCGGAAATCATGTATGACGAGGCGGTGGAAGCCGGTGTGAAGGTTATGGGCACCGGGCGCTCCGACTTCCCAAATCAGATCAACAATGTGCTGGCCTTTCCGGGAATATTCCGGGGAGCGCTGGATGCCGGCGCCCGGGATATTAACTATGAGATGAAGGTGGCGGCGGCCAGCGCCATCGCCGAGCTGGTGGAACCGGAAAAACTGTGCCCGGAGTATGTGATCCCGTCGGTATTTGACGAGCGCGTCGCACCTCACGTGGCAAAAAGGGTGGCGGAAGCGGCGGTGAGGTCCGGTGCGGTAAGGGAGTAAGCGGAAAAAGGCGAGGGGCCGGTATCATGTCCCCGCCTGCTCCCTTAGAAACGCCAGCGTAGCTTCATTATAGGCAGGCAGCTGCTCCCACTGGTGCACATGTCCGCCGCCCCGGCAGAGGTAGAGACGGCTGCCGGGGATTCCCTCGTACAGCTCCATCGTTTTTTCCATGGTCACGAACAGGTCACAGTCCCCGGCGGCAATGAGCGCCGGGGCTTTTATTGCGTGCAATGGGCCGATGGCGCAGCCTGCGGGCGATTGTTTTCCCCAGATCCTGGGCGGTGTCGTGGCCCAGGCAGGCGTTGCACTGGGCCTTGTAGGCGCAGTGGGGCATGGGATAGGGGTAAGCCATATCCTGGCGCTCCGCGGCGCAGAGCTTCTGCTCCCGGGTATTCTGGAAGCTCTGGGAGAAGGTCATCCACTGGTTCATCCGCTTGAAGGTCACAGGGTCCAGCTGATCGATGCCGCTCTTTAAAACCCCGATGGCCCGCCGGAAGCTGGCGCTGACGCTGGCAAAGGTGCTGGTCAGAATCAGGGAGCGCCCAGGCCCATGATCAGAAGCAGCGGTTCCCCGCGGCCGGTGACCGTCACGTGAAAGTTCAGTCCGTTGACTGTTATATATCTCTCTCAATCCGTTCTTCCATGGGTCAATCCCTTTCCTTTCGCGGAGTTTTTCCGTCGTAGAGCTTGCGCAGCACGGTGCCGCAGGTCGGAAGCTCCCGCCTCATGCGCTCCAGCACCGGGGTATAGCTCAGGTCCGTGATGGGTAGATCGACGCGTACATTGTTTAAGGCGCTCAGGCACATGCCTTCCAGAATCTCAAACCCGTGGCAGGCCGTGTCGATGTTGCAGGAGTGGACCGCTGAATCGTCCTCGATCCACCGGGCGAACTGGGTATAGTAGGGGGTCTGGATGGGCACCTGCTGGTGGTTGCGCCATCCCGGGTCCTTGCCGGTCACCAGGCGTCCGTCCGTTTCCCTGGTGCAGGCGCCCCAGAAGCCGTCGGTCTCCGCGTACATATAGCCGTCGGCGCCGTAAACAGTCAGGCGGTTGTCGCTGCTGGAAAATTCCGGCGGGTTGTGGGCTTCGCTCAGGTATCCGCACTCAATGTAGGCCCGGACGCCGTTTTCCAGCTCCATGGTGCCGAACAGGTAGTCCGGGGCCGGGTGGGAATCCTCCAGGGCGGCCGGACCGTGTATGTGCCCGGCTACCCATTTGGCGCGGTGTCCGCCGTTGATCCACAGGGTGTAGTCCACATAGTGGGTGCCAAGCTGGGAGAACCAGGCCTGGGTTTCCACGTGGATTTTGCGTATTTCTCCGATGACCCCGGCATCGATTTTCTCCTTCATCCGCTGGAACTGGGACAAATATTTCTGCTGGTGGCAGACCACGGCCTTGATGCCGTTCTCATGGCACAGACGCGCCATCTCCCGGGCCTCCTGCAAGGATTCTGCCATGGGCTTTTCCAGAGAAACAGCCTTCACACCGTATTTGATCCCCAACCGGATCAGGTTCAGGCGCATATCCGGGTAGGTAACGAAGACAAACACCTCCGGGCGCACGGTCTTTAACATCTCCTCCGCATCCAAAAAACGGGGAACCTGCTCCAGATGATATTCCGCCGCTACCCGGTCCATGGCGGCCTGGTCGATATCGCAGAGTCCCACTATCTCGTAATAATCGGGATTCTCCAAAAGCCCATGAATGTGGATTTTCCCACGCACGCCAAGTCCCATGACGGCAACTGTATGTCTGCTCATATGATTTTCTCCTTTATATTGATTCTGTACCCTGGAATTGTTTCATGTAAATTCCGTCCTGCCTCACAACGCCGTCCGAATCCAGGGCTGCGAACTCCATGTGATGCAGCGTTAGCAGCTCTCGTACCTCCTCCGGCCGGTCGAAGTAGGGGCCGAGCCATGCAGATTTCCGCTTCCAGCCCCTGGAAACCGGCGGCCGCCGCAGTTTCAATGATGTGTGGCATTTGGCCTGCGTAGGCTTCCTGGTTCATTTTCCAGGGGTAGGTCTGACGGCCGGACTGACACCCGGTTTGCCGTACAGGGCCCTGTGCACAGTGGCTCCGGAAACGCCTACCGCTTTGGCGATGGTGCTGATAGTAATATGTCCCTCCATATGGATTCTCCCTGCAAAAATCTGGCGTAATTGATTTCGACCATATTATAACAACAACCGGGGGTGTGGTCAATAAAAATTGTGTATTTTGCATTAAATATGTGGTAAATATCTGTATTTTTACTACTTTTATTATATAAAATGCACTATGGCAAAGTGCGTGAAATGTAGCAAAAATTTGTACAAAACAAAAAACAACATACCAATTTGTATGAAACGGACATTAAAGGTATGATGAATTTATGGGATGATTGTGCGAATAATATACAAAAGACACGATAAAACAACTTAAAACACAGCTTAAATTAAAAAAATAGTTAAAAAGCTATTTACAAACATCATATGTTATGGTAGTATAAGGACAGATGAAATGAAAATGTACACAATAATCACTTACAATTACCGACTGGAAACTAACAAAATGACGGCGGGGTTCACGCGGGAAGGGGGATCCGATGCGCAAAGATTTGAAAGAATTTCAGAATATTGATGTGCTTCCGATGGCCACGGCCCAGAAGGTCAAGACCATGATCATCCAGCGCCAGATGAAGCCGGGAGACAGGCTTCCGACGGAGAAGGAGTTGGCAGATCTGTTCGGGGTGAGCCGTTCCACGCTGCGGGAGGCGATGAAGTTCCTGAGAGCGGAGAACGTGGTTGTGATCCGCCAGGGAAGCGGAACCTTTGTCAGCGCGGGAACCGGAATCGGGGAGGACCCGCTGGGGCTGCATTTCACCAATCAGGAGAATCTGATTGAGAACCTGTTTGAGACGCGTATGCTGATCGAACCGCAGATTGCCGGGCTGGCCTGTCATAGGGCGACGCCCCAGGATATCAAGAACCTGGAGCGGCTGGTGGCGGAGATGGAACGCTGCGAGGTGAACAGCAAGGTCACGGCGGAGCTGGACGCCCAGTTCCACACCGGAGTGGCGGAGTGTACGCACAATGAAGTCCTGATCCGGGTGGTGCCGATCATTATCGAATCCATCCGAAGGAGTCATGTGGAGACGCACGACGATCTGGAGAGCTTTAAACGGGCCAAGCGCAGCCACATGGGAATCTGTAAAGCTATTGCTGCAGGAGACTTCGTGGAAGCTAAGTTTCAGGCCGAGCGGCATGTGTGGGAAACATTAAATGATGTAAGAGAAATGGAGGAACGAAAATGAAAAAAAGACTGTTTGCAAAGAAAACGCTGGCGATGACCATGGCGGCTCTGATGGCTGCGGGGATGCTGGCGGGCTGCTCCTCAGGCAGCAAGGAGACTACCGCGGCCCCGGCCGGCGACACCACCGCAGCTGCGGCTGACACAACAGCAGCGGGCGGGGACGCAGCTGCGGCGGAGGGAACCGGAGAGCCGGTTACCATCAAGTTCCGCTACTGGGCGGACAACACGGACTATTCCGCTCTGATGCAGGAGATCATTGCGAAGTTCAACGCTGAGAACGGCAAGGGAATCACCGTTGTGGGCGAGGAGAGCCCCTGGGACGGCGGCGCCTACTCCGAGAACCTGTTCAACGCCAAGATGGGCGGCGGCGACGTGGACTGCGCAACCTGGAAGCTGACTTCCGCTCCCCTGTTTGTGAACAACGACCTGCTGGCCGATCTGACCCCCATGATCGACGGCTGGGACAAAAAGGACGACATCGACGAGAACATTTACGATATCATGAAGCAGGCCGGCGGCAGCGACAGTATCTATGTGATGCCCTGGAACATTCAGGTACTGTATGTATACTACAGACCGTCCATTTTTGAGGCGGCCGGCGTGGAGGTTCCCAAGACCTACGAGGAGTTCCTCACCGCCATCGAGAAGTGCACCATGGATACCGACGGCGACGGCAAGACCGACGTTTACGGCTTCGGTATGAGAGGCGCCAAGGGCGGACAGGAGCCGTGGGGCAGCTTTGTATACGGCCGCGGCGGCAGCTTCGAGGATATGACCACCCCGGAAGCCGTTCAGGGCATGCAGGATTTCATCGACATCTACACCAAGGGTTACGTGCCGCCGACGGCGACCAGCGACGGCTTCAACGAGATTATCGCCAACTTTAAGTCCGGCTTAACCGCCATGACGATCCATCACACCGGTTCCTCCGCCGACATGGAAGCGACCTTCGGCGACGACGTGTCCGCGTTCCCGTTCCCGGCAGGCAAGGGCCAGTGGACCTCCATGGGCGACACCGAGACCGTTATCTTCGAGTCCTGCCAGAACAAGGAAGCCGCCTTTGAGTGGGTATCCTACCTGGCGGCGGGCGAAGGCCAGAAGATGTGGTGCGAGGGCACCGGCAATGTTCCGGTCAGCAAGACCGTGCAGGCGGGCGACTTCTTCCAGAGCAACCGTTTCATGAAGGCATCCATCGACGGACAGAGCTATGCGGGCATCCTGCCCATCCTGGACACCACAACCGAGTGGATTTCCACCCTGTGGCCCAACACCGTATCCCAGGCCCTGACCGGCAGCATCACCGCCGAGCAGTGCATGAAGACCCTTCAGGAGGGATTGTACCGATAACCGTAACTAACCGATGGGGTTGCAGCGAAAACTGCAGCCCCATAAATCAGAAGGGGGAGTTGATCAATGGTCAAGAAACGATCCATATGGCCATACCTGCTGGTTGCTCCGGCAGTTCTCATCATCTTATGCGTGGTGTTCATACCGGTCATCAACGCTATTTCCATGAGTTTCCAAAATTACGACCTGCGCAGACCGAAGGAGATTGCATTTAACGGAGTTGCCAACTACGCCAAGGCCTTCGGAGACCCATTGTTCTGGGGAGCGCTCTGGAGAACCATCGTGTGGGTGGTGGCAGGCGTTGGTTTTCAGTTTCTGTTCGGATTCATTCTCGCCCTTCTGCTGAACCAGAAGTTCGTGGGGCGCGGAATGGTGCGCGCGGTGAGCATGATTCCCTGGGTGACCCCGGGCGTGCTGATCGGCCTGATGTGGCGCTGGATTTACGACGGCAACTTCGGCGTGCTGAACGACCTGCTGTTAAAGATTCACGCCATCGGGGATAAGATTCCGTTCCTGTCCCAGGTGGGAACCGCGTTCCCAAGCGTGATCGTGACCATCGTCTGGCAGGGCATTCCGTTCTTTGCACTCATGCTGCTGGCGGCTTTACAGGGCGTTTCCACGGAAATGTACGAGGCGGCCGACATCGACGGCGCGACGGCCTGGCAGAAGCTGATCTATGTGACGCTTCCGTCCATCAAGAACACGATTTTCGTCACCGGCCTGCTGCGGGTGATCTGGGTGGCCAACTCCGTGGATGTGATCTTCAACATGACGGAGGGCGGACCGGCCTACTCCACACAGACCTTGAGTGTTTACATTTTCAACAAGGGCAACGCGCTGGATCTGGGATACGCTTCGGCTATGGCGCTTCTGATGGCGGCGCTGCTGCTGGTGGTGGCCATTCCATATCTGAAAATGAATTTCCGGGAAGAGGGGTGAGAACATGAAAAAACAATCTAATGTAAAACGCTTTTTCATCGTATTCCTTCCGCTGATTCTGCTGATGGTATTTATCCTGTTCCCGTTCTACTGGACCTTTGTGACCTCTGTGAAGCCCCAGGATGAGCTTTACGGGGCGGTGGTTACATACTGGCCCAGCCATGTGACCTTTGAGGCCTACAGTAAGCTGTTTACCACCACGGTGAATTTCCTGGCGGCCATGAAGAACAGCTTTATCGTGGCCAGCTTTACCACCATCGTATCGCTGACGGCATCCACTTTGGCGGCCTACGCATTTTCCAGATACCAGTTCGCGGGAAGAAAGCTTCTCATGTGCACCTTCCTGTGCAACAACATGTTCCCGACGGTGCTGCTGCTGATTCCGCTGTACACCATCATGCGCAAGCTGGGACTGCTGTACACCCCCACCTCTCTGGTACTGTCCTACACCACCTTTACCATTCCGTTCTCCGTGTGGCTGCTTTTGGGTTTCTTAAACGACCTGCCCATGTCCCTGGAGGAGGCGGCCCTGGTGGACGGCTGCAACAGAGGCTCCGCGTTTGTGAAGATCATTCTTCCCATTTTGGGCCCCTGCCTGGTGGCAACCGGAGTTTACATCTTCATGACATCCTGGAACGAATATACCTTTGCGATGATGTTTACCAACACCGACACCCGCACCATTCCGGTGGCTCTAAAGAGCCTGATCGGCCAGCTGGGCGTTCAGTGGGATCTGCTGACCGCGGGCGGCATTATCACCATCATTCCGGTTTGTATCATGTTCTTCTTCGCGCAGAAGCGGCTGGTCGAGGGCCTGACCGCAGGCGCTGTGAAGGGTTAATCAATCAATCTGTCAGCCATCCCACCACAAGGTGAGTTGACGTCGATAAATGAGGAGGAAAACAATTATGCAGTATGATAAGAAAGCAAAAGAGTTGCGGGCAGAGATCCTGAAGATGCTCTACGCCTGCCAGTCCGGTCATCCCGGCGGGTCACTTTCCTGCGTGGAAATGCTGATGGCGCTGTACTACGAGGTGATGAAGGTGGATCCGAAGAACCCCAAGGATCCGGACCGCGACCGCTTCGTGCTGAGCAAAGGCCATGCCTGCCCCACCCTGTACGCGATCCTGGCCGACTTAGGCTTCTTCCCGAAGGAAGACCTGGCCAATCTGCGCCAGATTGACAGCCATTTGCAGGGCCACCCGGACTGCACCAAGACCCCGGGCGTGGACATGAACACCGGTTCCCTGGGACAGGGCGCTTCCCTGGCAATGGGTCTGGCTCTGGCCGCAAAGCATGCGAAGGCGGAGTACAAGGTATACGCGGTTCTGGGCGACGGCGAGTGCCAGGAAGGTCTGGTTTGGGAGGCGGCCATGGCTGCGGCTCACTACAAGCTGGATAACCTGACCTTCATGCTGGATTACAATAAATTGCAGATCGACGGAAGCAACGACGAGGTTATGAGCCTTGGAAATATTGTGAAGAAGTTCGACGCCTTCGGTTTCGAGTGCTTCGAGGTGGACGGCCACGACATGGACGCCATCGTGGCGGCGCTCAAGGCCCCCGTGTCCGGAAAGCCGAAATTCATCTGCTGTAACACCGTCAAAGGCAAGGGCGTTTCCTTCATGGAAGACCAGTTCGGATGGCACGGCAGCCCCATGAACAAAGAACAGTTTGAGAAGGCGTTAAGCGAGCAGGAGGTGGAGTAAATGGGAAAGTCATTGAGAGTTGCTTATGGTGAGGCGCTGGTAAAATTAGGCGCTAAAAATGATAAAGTAGTGGTGCTGGACGCCGACCTGGCCCATGCCACCCAGACCTGTATGTTCAAGGATGTGTATCCGGACCGTCATTTCAACATGGGAATCGCGGAGGCCAACATGATGTGCGCGGCCGCGGGTTTTGCCCACACCGGTTACGTTCCCTTTGTGAGCACCTTCGCCCTGTTCGGCGCGGGCCGTGCGTTTGAGCAGATCCGCAATTCCATCTGCTATACCAACTGCAACGTGAAATTCGGGTTCTCCCACTCCGGCCTGTGCGTAGGCGAGGACGGCGGAAGCCACCAGTCCATCGAGGATATCGCGCTGATGAGAGAGCTGCCCCACATGACGATCTTCGTTCCCTGCGATCCCGCCGAGACCGAGAAGGCCGTGATGGCCGCCGCTGAGATCGACGGACCGGTTTATATCCGCGTGGCCAGACCTGTGTGCGACGACATCACCACGGCGGACACCCCCTTCATCCCCGGCAAGGCCAACGTGATGAAGGAAGGCACGGACGTGTGCATCATCGCCTGCGGACTGATGATTCCCAAGGCGCTGGAAGCTGCCGCGCAGCTGGAGAAAGAGGGCGTGAGCGCCGCGGTTGTGAACATGCACACCATCAAACCCATCGACAAAGACATTGTGCTGAAAATGAACGAGACCTGCAAGGCCATCGTGACCGTTGAGGAGCACTCCGTGATCGGCGGACTTGGCTCCGCGGTGTCAGAGGTTCTGGCGGGCCACGACGGCGCGAAATTCGCCATGGTGGGTATTCAGGATAAGTTCGGCAAGTCCGGTAAGCCGGATCAGCTGTTCGAGGCATACGGCCTGACCGCCGCCAACGTGGCCGCCAAGGCAAAAGAGCTGCTCAAATAAATCAGGAATCATTTCGGAGGACGAGGCAATGAACATTTTAAATTACGAGTTTAACGGCGAGGGAATGCAGCGCGTATTTGAGAACGAGAAATGGACGGTCGGCATCAAGAACTGGAAACCGGCCAACGACGTGACCGGCATCGACTGCCTGGAGCGCCACAACAAGACCGACGAGCTGTTTGTGCTGGTGGAAGGCTCCTGCACCCTGGTGTACGCCAACGAAACAGAGGGCGGACTGGAGTTCGGCGCTGTGAAGATGGAGAAGGACAAGGTCTACAACATCCCGGCCACCTTATGGCACAACACCATCACCTGCAAGGACACCAAGATGATTCTGATCGAGGATTCCAACACATCCATGGAAAACAGCGATATTCTGAACCTGACCGAGGCGCAGATCGCTGAGATGAGAAGCCTGGCATAACAAAGACGGCCGGCGGCGGCCGGGAATGGCCTCGCCGGCCTCCCATATGAGGAGGAAGAAAATGAAATTTTTTGTTGATACAGCGAACGTTGAGGAGATCAAGAAGGCCAACGACATGGGCATCATCTGCGGCGTTACCACCAACCCGTCCCTGATCGCCAAGGAGGGCCGCGACTTCGCGGAGGTGATTAAGGAGATCACCGACATCGTGGACGGCCCCATCAGCGGCGAGGTGAAGGCCACCACCGTGGACGCCGAGGGCATGATCGCCGAGGGCCGTGAGATCGCCAAGATCCACCCCAACATGGTTGTGAAGATCCCTATGACCGTGGAAGGCTTAAAGGCCGTGAAGGTTCTGAACGCTGAGGGCGTGAAAACTAACGTGACACTGGTGTTCTCCGCAGCCCAGGCGCTGCTGGCGGCCCGCGCGGGAGCTTCCTACGTGTCCCCGTTCCTGGGCCGTCTGGACGACATCTCCATGCCCGGAATCGACCTGATCTACGAGATCACCGAGATTTTCCAGATGCACGATATTGAGACGGAGATCATCGCCGCCAGCATCCGCAATCCGATCCACGTAATCGACTGTGCAAAGGCGGGAGCCGATATCGCCACCGTTCCCTACAAGGTGTTGGAGCAGATGACGAAGCATCCCCTGACCGACCAGGGAATTGCTAAGTTTCAGGCGGATTACAAGGCTGTATTTGGTGAATAATGCGATTGAAAAAATACTTAAGATTCATTATAATGTTAGCAGTGTAAAAGCTGCTAACATTATTTTTTTTGAATGCAATGGGCCGCTGGCGCAGCCTGCGGGCGATTGTTGGGACGTAATGACCGCCGGAGGCGGTTTAAAATGGAGGATGACATCGATGATTAAAAAATTTTTGGAGTGCACCACAGTCAGAGCGCGGATTGACATGCTTTCCAACACCTTTTTGGGCGACTGGTCCGAGCAGGACTTAAACATTATTCTGAGCGCCCTGGGCTTCACGGCGGATGATTACGCGGCCAAGGCTGATAAAATTTCTGCCATTGAGCAATATCTTGCGGACTATAAGCGCAAGGTGGAGCGGGAGAACACCATGAACTGTGAAGCGATGGACAAAATGCCGGTCCGGGATGAAGGGGAGACCATCTACCGGGAAAAGGGATTTGCCGGTGTTCTGAAGAATGCGCTGGAAAAGGATTGATTTAGGGATCGTTTGAGGGATGAAGAGCCATCTGCCGCGGGATGCGGGGGGACGGCTCTTTTAATTTTCCTGTTTTAGCTCACATCCGGCTGCCCCAGCGCCTGATTCACCAGCATGCGCAGCCTTCCGCCGGGAGATTTTATGTAGCCCGCCAGAACGTCCTCCTCCGTAAAACGCGCCATAAGAATTTCCCGCTGTTTGACGCGCTCGTAGTCGTAGGTCACGTAGATATAGCCGTCCGCCCCTTCCTTCGCGTCCGGGTAGGCGGCATCGTTGCGTTCGTCCAGCAACAGCGTGTAAGGCCAGGTCTGTCCGTCGTCTTCGCTGAGCATGGCGGTCAGATGGCTGCGGCCCTTCCAGCTTTTCACGTTACCCTGCTGCAGGATATTGTTCAGATCGATGCGCTCTCCGAAGTGGAAATGGTTGATCATCAGCAGGCGGCCGGATTTCAGGCGGCGGATGTGGAAGCGGGAACAGGGGCCGTCAATATGGCTTTTGCGGCCGGGAGTCCAGGTGCGCCCGCCGTCGTGGGAGAAACTCTCCCCGATTCCCTCAAAGGTTCGCACCAGCATCCAAAGGGTTCCGTCTTTCTTTTCCACGATCATGTGCTCGTCGAAGCTTCGGCCAGGCACGTCGGCGCTGCCGCGCAGCGAAAAAGTTTCACCGCCGTCCGTGGAAGCGTAAACGTTGGAAAACTGTTCCTGTTCCAGGCCGTGGCGCTCAGTTGGGGGAGCGCCGCACTCGTCCCGCCAGATGGCGCACGGGAACAACCAGTCGCCGGAGGCGTCCACAATGGGCTTGTTGATCATGATGCCGTTGGCAATCCGGCGGGGCGGCGTCCACTCCAGCCGCGGTGCATCCGGCGCTTTGCAGACTGTGGCCCAGACGCCGCTGCGGCAGTCATTGAACCCCTTCGTCTGGTTATAGATCATCCACAGCTCACCGGCAGGCGATATCCACAGGCAGGGGTCGTAAATACGGCAGAGAGGGTCCGGATGTTCAATAACGGTGACACAGGAGCGAAAGGTTTCTCCGCGGTTGTCGCTGGTACACAGCATCAGGAAATTTCCGCCGACCTCTGCGCCCTGGCCTGAGAAGAAATTTACAAAAATACGCCCTTTTTCTGTGACTTCGATGGAGGGAATGCCCTGCCATCTGCGGTAATCGTCCTGAAAACGGGGAGCGTCGGGCTCTACATATAGGATAGCCGGTGTCATAGAAGAATTGGGATCGCTCATAAGAACCTCCTTTTGACTAATCATTAATGGTGAGTGATTAAAGCTTATCATGAAACAGAGTGATTGTCAATAATATTCAAAAAATGGAGAAAATGAAGGGGTTAGTTGGCTTATTATTGGACATTAATAGAAAATACATCGGCTCATTTAGATAAAGTAAATAAAACTATGGAGTGGTGCGGAGCTGAAATGGCAAAAAATACTTGACAAACATAAGGGTCAAAGCTATGATTATTCTGTAACTACTCATAAATGATGAGCAATATGCGAGGAATAAACGAGGAGGGAATGTATGGCGCAACGTATCGTGGATTTGACACTGCGTATTGAGAACAATATGCTGGCGCCCGACTGTTTCCAGCGCCCGGTTTATGTAAAGGCGATGACCCATGAACAGTCGGTTGCAATGGGGAACGGGACCAAGGAGGATCCAATCACTTCTTCCTATAATTATCTTTCAATCATCGAACATGTGGGAACCCATGTGGATTCGTTCTACCATATGAGGCCGGACGGGCTGACCATTGATCGGATGCCGCTTTCCATGTTTTTCGGCAAGGCGGTCTGCCTGGATATGACCCACATCCCGGAGCGGGGAACGGTGACCGTGGCGGATGTAGAGCGGGCTGAACGGGAGAACGGGGTTGAGATCGACGGGCACATCGTCCTGTTCGCAACCGGACTTCATGAGCGCTACTACCCGGATCCCAGGGTCCTTACCCAGAACGTGGAGATATCCCCGGAGGTGGTGCGGTGGCTGGCGGCGCGAGGCTCGAAGGTCCACGGCGTCGAGGGACCGTCCACGGATATTATGGATACCAAATTGTTTCCCAGCCACAGGGCCTGCCGGGATGCGGGGCTGACCCACTATGAGTGGCTGGTGAATCTGACGGCTCTGATCGGGGCGGGTGAATTTATGTTTTACGGGGTTCCGCTGCTGCTGGATCAGGGAACGGGATCTCCGGTGCGGGCCTTCGCCGTGTTGGAAGATTAAAAGGAGACGCTATGGCCGAATATACATTACTGCCGCAGCGGGAAAATCTTCACGGAGTTCTGGATCCGGCGCTCCCGCCGGCACTCCGTGTCCGGTCCGGGGATACGGTTCATGTGACCACCCTGGAGGCGGACTGGAGGCTTGGCAGACCCCAGGGATCGCCTCCTAAGGCGCCGCTGTTTCCAAGAATCAAGGGCAGGGACGATGGGCATGCGCTGTGCGGTCCCATCTATGTGGAGGGCGCACAGCCCGGCATGGCGCTGAAGGTTGAAATCGGTGAGATCGTCACGGAGAACTGGGGCTGGAGCTCCGTTGGAATCGGAAACCGGGATCACTTAAACCGGCTGGGGTTTCACGGGGAGGAGGATTTCAGAGTATGGGATCTGGATGCCCACCGGGGAATTTGCCAGGGGCCGGATGGCATGACGGTTCCGCTTTCTCCTTTTCCGGGCGTTGTGGCCGTGGCGCCGGAGGGGGAGCGCCCGGTTCGGACCCACATACCTGGAAACCATGGCGGGAATCTGGACTGCCGCGCCCTGACCTCCGGAAGCACTGTGTATCTGCCGGTGTTCCAACCGGGCGCTTTGTTTTCCGTGGGAGACGGCCACGGGGCGCAGGGGGACGGGGAGTCCGGCGGAACGGCTGTGGAATGTCCGTTTCGGAGCATTTCCCTGCGTCTGTCCGCTGCGGATTACTTGATTAAAAGCCCGGTGGCGCATACGGCGGAGGGCTGGATGACATTTGGGTTTCACGAGGATCTGACTGTGGCGGCTTACGAGGCGCTGCAGAATATGCGCCTGCTTCTAAAACGGGCGTTTGATATGGAAGAAACGGACGCAATGACGTTTTGCAGCGTCGGAGCCGATCTGCGGGTAACGCAGATTGTTAACGGGATACGCGGGGTTCACGCGGTTGTGCCGGAACGGATCTGGGATACGCTGGGGAAATGACCGGCCCCACTGAACCGGGAGAATGGGGCTGCGGGCTGCTTACGGGTACATTAGCAAAAGAATTCAGTATGGAGGTACGATAAATGGCGACTTTAATCATCGGCGGAAACGGTCTGGTGGGAACGAGGCTGGTGTCTCATCTGTGCGGCATGGGGGAGGAAGTGATCAGCTTCAGCGGACATAAGCCATCCTGTGAGGTGAGGGGCTGCACCTATGTGCAGGGCGACGTGACGGAGTACGGGACGATCAACCAGATTCTGCATACCCACAAGGTGGAGCGGATCCTGCACAACGCGGCGGTCTCCCATCCAAAGCTGTTTCTGGACAACCCCTACAAGATATACCGAACCAATGTGGTTGGAACGCTGACCGCTCTGGAAGCGGCGCGCAACTACGGCGTCAGCCGTTTTGTGTACATGAGTTCCGGCGCGGTTTACGGGAGCGTGTCCCTGGAGACAGTGCCTGAGGAGACGCCGCTGCATTCGGAAAGCCCCTACGGCGCAACAAAGGTGGCCTGCGAGGAGCTGGTCAGGAATTACGGGCTGGACAGCGTGTCTTTGCGGATCGGCTTTGTGTACGGGCCGGGAAGAAAGTTCGAGTGCCCCATCCATATGTTGTTAGACGACTGTATGAACCGCAAAGAGGTGTGCTGGGAGCATGGCATGGATCAGGTCATGGACTATATATTTGTGGACGATTGCGTGGAGGCGATAGCCACTGTCTCTATGGCAAAGGAACTTCCCCACAGAGAGTACAATGTGGGAGGCGGGGAGAATGTGCCCTATTCCAGAGTGGTGGAGCAGGTGAAAACGCTTTATCCCCAGGTCCCCATTCAGATCGGCGGCGGTACGCTGGGCTACGACAATCTGGGCGCAATGAGTATGGAGCGCATGTTCCGCGATTTCGGCTGGAAGCCCGGGGTGACGGTGGAAGAGGGGATTGTGCGTTATAATGAATGGCTTAAGCTCGAGCGAAACTAGCTTGACGGCGTGCCGGGAAATTTCCGGCGCGCTTGCTTTGGTTGTATTGAATTAATGAAATCCTCATGGTATGATGGTAAAAGATGGAATTATTTTAGAAGAAAGCAGGGAAATATATGGCGGCGGTAGGAGATGAGAAAAAACGTCTGATGCAGACCGGTGTATTCCGCACACAGAACGATGTGGTGACCTACCTGTTGGCGCGCATGATCGGAAAGAGCGAGTCGCCGGTGGGCGCGTGGACGTTGAAGGAGGAGCTGGAGCAGAGCGGGATCAACTACGGAACCGCGACGGTCGGCCGTTATCTGAAGGAGCTGGATTCCAGAGGGATGACGGAGCAGCGGAGCAATCAGGGGCGTATATTGACGGAGGACGGTAAAAAGTGGCTGGCAAAGGTGTCCGGCAATGTGGCCAGGGCCCAGATGCACAATGAATCCTCAAAAGCGCTCAGGGTGAACAAATACTCGGATCTGGTGGATCTGATCCAGGCGAGAAAGGCCATCGAGGTGGAGGCAGTGCGCCTTGCGGTAGCCAACGCTACGGCTCAGGAGGTGGAAGCGCTGAAGAAGTCGGTGCTGATCCACTACCGCTACGTGGCGGAGAACCGGGATCCCACAGAGCCGGCTCTGGATTTCCACATGGTTGTGGCGGATATGAGCCATAATCGTTTTATCAAGGCTATGCTGGACATGCTGTTTTTTGAGGAGCGCCAAATTGAGAACAATATGGAGCAGCTGGTGACCAGGGAGCGAGGGGATGCGTATGTGGTGGAGCACGACGACATTACAAACGCCATTGAGGCCCGCGACGGGGAATTGGCTGTCCAGCTGATGGAGCGGCATATTGACGCACTTTTAAGCGCGGTTCGGGAACAGATTGAGAAGATGGCGGAGGAGGATGAGCCTGAAAATGCCGGAGCCTGAACAACGGGATACGCACGCCGGGAGTTACAAGAGCGGCACAGAGTGAAAAGCGGTGGAATAAACGGATTCCACCGCTATATTTTTGACTATCACAGCTCTTTTGTGATGAGCAAGGGCGGGGGGATTCTGCGCAAATGTAGGGGAGAACGTTTGTGATATTGACCATCGATACTTGTTGACGATGAATGGTTAATACAAAATATCTATAAAATAAAGCTTAAAATCTAAAAAAATAAGCAATAAAACGTACTAATAAATTCAAAAATAAAAAAACATAAACATATTGACAAAAATAATGGATGTCTTTATAATATAATCATACTCATCATAGATGAGCAGTGAAACGGAAACGAGAAATGGAGGAAAAACGAATGAAAAAAATGTTATCAGTAGCATTGGCGGCGGCGTTGGTACTCGGCATAGCGGGGTGCGGCGGAGCCGGTACGCCTGAGACGGCGGCAACGGAAGCGGCGACAACCGCGACAGAGGCGGCGAAGGAGAGCGAGACTGCGGCGGCCGGTTCCACGGAGGCAGCGAAGGCTCCGGAACAGTCTGCGGGCGGCAAGAAGGCGGCGATGATCACGGCGCAGCCCTTGGGGGACAAGGGAGTGACGGACAACACCTACGAGGGCTTTAAGAGAGGCTGTGAGGAGTTCGGCTACGAGCCCACCGTGGTGGAGGTTCAGGCGGGCGAGTACGAGGAGACGCTGCGCGCGTTGTGTCAGGAAGGTTATGATATTATCATGCCCTGCTGGTCCGCCCTGGAGGACGCCTGCGCGAAGGTGTCCGCAGAGTACCCGGACAGCGAATTTATCATGGTATTCAGTGAAATCGAGCTTCCCAATGTGAAGTCTCTGATCAGTAAGCAGGAGGACGGCTCCTACTTAGCAGGCGTGGCGGCGGCCATGACCACCAAGAACGACCACATTGCGTTTATGGGCGGCTCCGACAACCCCCAGATTAACAAGTTCCTGGCAGGCTACGACGCGGGTGCCAAGGCGGTCAACCCGGATATCAAGATTGATGTGACCTGGGTGGGAAGCTTCGACGACCCGGCCAAGGGTAAGGAACTGGCGCTTATGCTCTACGACCAGGGAGCCGACATCATCTATGTGGCGGCAGCGGCTTCTTCCACCGGAGTATTTGACGCGGCCAAGGAGACCGGGGGTATGGTAGTCGGATGCGATGTGGACCAGAACGGAATCGTACCCGGTCAGGTCATCGGCTCCATGGTGATCAACTACGGCAACTGGGTTTATCAGGCGTTCCAGGAGCGCGAGGACGGCGGGTTGAAGTTCGGCGCTTACAAGTACGGCCTGGAGAATGACGGCCTGGATCTGCTGCTGCCGGAGGAATCTGTGTACAAGACCCCGGATGATATTGCAGCAGCAGTGGCAGAGGCAAAGGAAAAGATCCTGAGCGGGGAAATTGTAGCTCCGACTGCTGTTCAGTAGGTTTGGTATCGTTTGGGCATCTGGAATACAGCGGCTTTCCAGGTGCCCTTTTTGCGGAAAGGAGAGATGTCCGGTGGCAGATGCAGTCGATATGCGAAAGATTACCGTCCGTTTTGACAAGGTGATTGCAAACCAGGAAGTGGATTTTCAGGCGAGATGGGGGGAGGTTCACGGGCTGGTCGGAGAAAATGGAGCGGGAAAGACAACGCTGATGAGGGTTCTCTATGGGATGTACACCCATCACGAAGGGGAGATGTACATTGACGGTGTGAAAACCAGGTTCACCTCGCCTAAGGACGCCATCGCCAAGGGGATCGGCATGGTTCATCAGCACTTCAGTCTGGTCCCCAGCATGACGGTGGCGGAGAATGTGGTGATCGGGAAACCGCCGTATAAAAAAGGGCTGATTGATCTGGCGAGAAGCCAGGAGATCGTGCAGGAACTGAGCGAAACTTACGGCCTTAAGATCAATCCACGGGCCAGGGTCAGCGACCTGACCGTGGGGCTTCAGCAGAGAGTTGAGATTTTGAAAGCGCTGTATCTGGGCGCGGAGATCCTGATCATGGACGAACCCACGGCGGTTCTTACCCCCCAGGAGATCCTGCAGCTGATGGATACGCTGATGAATTTGAAGAAAAAGGGAAAGTGCATCATTCTGATCACCCATAAACTGGCTGAGGTCAAGCTGGTGACGGACCGGATCACCGTGATGCGGGCCGGTGTGGTGACGGCCAAGGTTGATACCAAGGATACGGATGAGAAGAAAATCGCCATGATGATGGTGGGCCGGGAAGTTATACTGGAGGTCAATAAGGACGAATTCAATCCTGGAGATGTGATCCTGGACGCGGAAAATATCTCCTGTTGCGATAAAATGGGGCTGCCTGCGGTGAAAAATGTTTCCCTTAAGGTGCACCGCGGTGAGGTGGTCGGCATTGCAGGCGTGCAGGGAAATGGACAGTCCGAGCTGGCGGATGCCATTTCCGGCCTGCTTCCGCTGATGTCGGGAGAGATCCGGGTAAACGGAACACGCATTGCAGGGAAAAACCTGCCGCTCCAGTGCAGGGAGGCCGGAATGGGCCATGTGCACGACGACCGGATCCACGTGGGATCGGCTGGGGACATGTCTATCCGGGACAATTTCCTGGCTGCTGTCTACCGCCGTCCGGAGCTGAAAAAGGGGTTGTTTCTGGATTACCGGAAGGCGGACCAGGTGGTGGAGGAGAGCGTGGAAAAGTTCAGCGTGAAGATTGGAAAGATCGCGGATGATATCAGTTCTCTTTCCGGCGGTAACATGCAGAAACTGATCATTGCCAGGGAAATGTATTTAAAGCCCCGCCTGCTGATCGCCAGCCAGCCAACCAGAGGCGTGGACATCGGCGCTACGGAGTTCATTTACCAGCAGATCGTGAAACACCGGGATGCCGGGAACGGGGTGCTGCTGATTTCCAACGAGCTGTCGGAGATACTGGCCCTGAGCGACCGGATTCTGGTGATCTACAAGGGAGAGCTGATTGGAGAGCTGAGCCGCGGGGAGGCCACGGAGGAGAAAATCGGCATGCTGATGGCCGGAATCCGGCTGGCTGAGGACAAGGAGGGAAGACAATGAATTTTGAGTTCAGACAGAGAAAAATAAAACCTTCCATTATCGCCCTGTCCATCTGTACCGGACTGGTGCTGGGGACGATATTTGTGCTGATGGGCGGATACAATGTGGCTACGGTGTATTCCTACCTGATCAAGGGATCTCTTGGAAGCGTTTCCGCTCTGACCTCCACGATCCGCTGGTCTACCATTTTCCTGCTCTGCGGCGTGGCCTCGGGCATCGCCTTTAAGGGCGGCATGTTTAATATGGGCACAGAGGGACAGTTGTACATGGGGGCGTTTTCCGCCACACTGGTGGGCGTTTACGCCAAGGGGCTTCCGCCCATCGTGCACATTCCGCTCTGCCTCGTGACCGGGATGGCGGCGGGGGCACTGTTCGCCTCGGTTCCGGCGGTACTGCGGGTTTACTGGAATACCAATGAGATCGTGGTGACGCTGATGATGAACTATATCGCCATCAATCTGACCAATTTCCTGGTGAAGGAGTATTTCCTGACAAGCGGCATTTTCGGAGATTCCCTGACCACGGACGAGCTGCTGCCCAGCGCGCGTTTTCCCGTGTTCGGCGCCAGTCCCATTACCTTTGGATTCCTGATTGGGATTGTGCTGGTGGTGCTGTTTATCATTTTTTTTAACAAGACGAAAAAGGGTTTCGAGATCCGCGTTTCCGGTTATAATCCGGAATTCGCCAGATACAGCGGGATCAGCGTTAACAAGGTGCGCATTTCCGTGATGCTCATGAGCGGGGCTATCGCAGGACTGGCCGGAGCGGCTGAGATCATGGGCGTCCAGGGCCGGTTCCTGTCGGGATTTTCGCCGGATTTCGGAACCAGCGGAATGCTGGTGGCCCTTCTGGGGAACAGCAGTGGAGTCGGAATTTTTGTCTCTTCCCTTTTTATGGGAATCCTAAAGGCCGGTTCCCTGACCCTGGAGCGCAGTGCCGGCGTTTCCAGAGCGCTGGCGGTTGTGATTCAGGCGCTGATTATCTGTTTCATCTCCGTGAAGTCTCTGAATCTGTCGTTTAAGCATCTGGGAAGCAAAAAGAAGGAAAGGAGTACGCAGGCATGATTAGTGCGAGTATTATATCCCCGATCCTGCGGGTGACTACCCCCATACTGCTGTGCGCCTTAGGCGGCGTGTACAGCGAGCGCTCCGGGACGGGAAACATCACTTACGAGGGAAGTATGCTGATGGGGACCTTCACGGGCGTTGTGGGTAGCTATTTCAGCGGCAGCGCGCTGGTGGGCGTGCTCTGTGCCATCCTGGGAGGTGTGTTTGTCAATGTATTCTACGGGATGCTGCGCCTGAAAATGGGCGGAGACAACGTGGTCTGCGGCTTTGCGGTCAATTCCTTCTGCGTGGGCGCAACCACCTACCTGCTGCGGACTGTGTTCAAGACCAGTGGTACCCTGTCCGATCCCAGGATCCAGGGCCTTTACAAGGTGCGGGTGCCTGTTCTGAAGGATATTCCGGTGATCAAATATTTCTTTGTGAACCAGACTCTGTTGGTATATCTGACCTTTATCCTGGTGATCCTGACCAGCATCATTTTAAAACGGACCAAGTTCGGTATGAATATACGGGCCTGCGGGGAGAATCCGATGGCCGCGGCCGCTGTGGGCGTGGATGTGAACAAAACCCGATGGATGTGCATTATCATCACGGGCGTGCTCTGCGGACTGGGCGGGGCGCAGATGGCGCTGGGCAATTTGACGCAGTTTTCCGAGGACATGGTGGGCGGCAGAGGCTTTATCGCTCTGGCGGCGGTGATTCTGTCCCGGGCCACACCCTGGGGTGTGTGCTGTACGGCCATCCTGTTTGGGTTCGCTGAGGCTTACGCAAATCTGCTGCAGTTGACCAATATTTCGTCTTATTTGATCCTGATGATCCCCTACGCCGCGGTTATCCTGATTCTGGTGCTTCAGCCGGAACGCCTGAAGGAACTGCGCATGAAGTGGAAGGTACATCAGAATAAGGCGGTATGACGGCGGAGGTAAATAAGGATGGTTGATCTGAAACGGAGAATGGACGGCAGGCGCATCCTGGTGGTGGGCGCCGGAGGCGGGATCGGGAGAGCCTGCGTGGAGCGTCTGCTGGCGGAAGGGGCCGTGGTGGCGGCCGCGGACCTGGGGGAATGCTGGCAGGACAGGCCGGAGGTGTTTGAAATGCCGGTGGATGTGACGGAACAGGAATCCGTGGACCGCCTCTTTGAGCAGGTGACGGCCCGCCTGGGCGGTTTGGACGGGTTTCTGTACAGCTCGGGCGTCGGATCCTCCCGGGGATTTATGGATACGTCCCTGGCACATTTTGACCGGGTGATTGCGGTCAATCTGCGCGGCGCGTTTTACTGTGCCAGAAAGGCCGCAGAGCAGATGGGGCGGGGCGGCAGTATTGTGTTTGTGGCCTCCCAGAAGGGGCTGTGCGGTTCCACGGGAAGCCTGGCTTACAATGCCTCAAAGGGGGGCATGGTGGTCATGGCGCGCAGTATGGCGCTGGAGCTGGGGCCTGTGGGAATCCGGGTGAACTGCGTCTGCCCGGGCCCCACGGACACACAGATGTTTCGGGAGGATATGGGGAATCAGAGAGATCCGCAGGCGGCCCGGGCCAGTGTGGCGGCCTCCAATCCTTTGAATATGATTGCGATGGCGGAGCAGATTGCATCGGGTACGGTCTATGTGCTCAGCGAGGAGGCGGCTTTCATGACTGGGACGGAGCTGGTGATCGACGGGGGCAACATCGCCGGGGTCAGAAATTTATAAAAGCGAGGTAGGAACGATGAATAAAAAGATTTTCAGGGGCGGCAAGGTGGTTTTGCCGGACCGTGTGCTGGAGGCTTCCCTGGTGGTGGAGGGAGAGAAAATCGCCGGGCTTCTGCACCCGGGGACGGAGTTAGGCGCCGAATATGAGGTGATTGACGTTGCCGGGAAGGTGCTGATGCCAGGCGTGATAGACTCTCACGTGCACATGTGGGACCCCTCCCCTCAGAATTACCGGGAGGATTGGAAATGCGGATCTCAGTGCGCCGCCTCGGGGGGAATCACGACGATTATCGATATGCCGCTCAGCGTGCCGCCGGTGGTGGATGAGAGGGGCTTTCAGATTAAATATGAGGTTGCGGACCGGGATTCCTGCGTGGATTTCGCCTTTTGGGGCGGCCTGACGCCGGGGTGCGTGGGAAACTTAAAGGAGTTGGACCGGCTGGGCTGCGTGGCCTACAAGGGATTTATGAGCTTTGCCAACCCGGATTACCCTCAGATCACGGACGGTTATCTGGTTCAGGGGATGAGAAATGCGGCGGAGTTCGACGGGCTCATCGGCGTACACGCGGAGAACGCGGAGGCGGCGGAGTTCGGCACCCAGGAAATGGCCGGGCGTCAGGGGGCTACCTGCAGCATGCATGACGAGGCCCGGCCCTGGTGGGTGGAGCTGGAGGCCATCCAGAGAGCGGTTTTGTTCGCGAGGGCCACGGATGCCAGGCTCTATATCTGCCATATGACCATTGCGGAGGGAGCGGAGTTTTTGAAGCAGGAGAGAGGCAGGGGGACCAAAGTGTATGTGGAAACCTGCCCTCATTACCTGCTGTTTGACAAGGAGATTATGAATGAGAAGCGGTCCTACGCCAAGTGCAACCCGCCCATCCGCAGTCGTGAGAATGTGGAAAAGCTGTGGGATTATGTGTTTGACGGAACGATCGATGTGCTGGGATCGGACCATGGGCCTTACTCGGATGAGGAAAAAGTAAAAAATGGGAACTTTTTCCTGGAATACAGCGGGTTCGGAGGATTCGACGCAATGCTGGCCGGTATGATTACCGAGGGTGTGCACCGGCGGGGCCTGCCCAGCTCGCCGCACGGCACCCCGCCGGAA
>OBXQ01000114.1_pt1 | contig 68121 bp, 64 predicted proteins | sample 1476641 | NCBI WGS metagenome assembly OBXQ01 (sample SAMEA2580174, study PRJEB22360) | human gut metagenome | biome: human gut; feature: human-associated habitat; material: faeces | place: Denmark | collected 2008/2010
GCTTAGCTCAAATTTTAGAGCCGAAATTACTCGTTCATGAAATTTTAAAATTTGCTCGAGCCTCTTTGTTATAAAACGAACACAGCGTGATAGCTTAACCAAGCGCTTTGCTCTTGCCACAGACTGAAAAATCTCTAAATTTTAAAGCTATCATTAAGCTTTCATCAAGCACCTTATTAGCCAAAATTTTGTAAAATCCGCTCATTAAAAAGGATAAAGAATGAGTGAAAATTCTGGCTTTACACACCTACATTTACACACCGAATACTCCCTACTAGACGGAGCTAACAAGATAGAAGAGCTAGCTCATATGCTCCATGACAGAGGCGACACGGCAGCAGCGATCACGGATCACGGCAACATGTTTGGCGCGATTGATTTTTACAAAAAGATGAAAAAAAATGGTATAAAACCGCTAATTGGCATCGAGGCATACGTGCATAACGGCGAGCAGCTCGATGACAAGAGCACCAAACAGCGCTTTCACCTCATCCTAATCGCCAAAAATGAGACTGGCTATAAAAATTTGATGTATCTTAGCTCCATGAGCTACATCGAGGGCTTTTACTACTATCCTCGTATCAATAAAAAAATCTTAAAAGAGCACAGCGAGGGGCTAGTTTGCAGCTCTGCTTGCTTGCAGGGCGAGGTGAGCTGGCATCTAAATTTAAGCGAGCGTAACGTTAAATTTGGCGCTAAAGGCTACGAGAGGGCAAAAGAGGTCGCACTTGAGTATAAAGAAATTTTTGGCGATGACTTTTACCTTGAGATCATGCGCCACGGCATCGGCGATCAAAGACGTATAGACGATGACATTTTACGTATCGCAAAAGAGACTGGCATCAAGGTTATCGCCACAAACGACACCCACTACACTTTTAAAGAAAGAGCCGCTGCGCACGAGGTCTTCATGTGTATCGCAATGAACAAAACATTAGACGATCCAAACCGACTTCGCCACAGCGTCCATGAGTTTTTTGTCAAAAGCAAAGAGCAGATGAACGAGCTATTTTTAGACATCCCTGAAGTGATAGAAAACACCCAAGAGATCGTGGATAAGTGCAATCTCGAGATCAAGCTTGGCAACCCAACTCCGCCAAATTTTAAATTTACTCTTGAGTGCGCCAAGGAGAGAAATTTGACCCTCCCAGAGCCAGAAAACAGATATAGCTTTAAAAATGACGCTGTTTTTTTCGAGCATGAGTGCAGGAAAGGCCTTGAAGAGAGGCTGAAATTTGTCCCAGAAAATTTACACGAAGAGTATAGAAAGCGCCTTGAGATAGAGATCGGCATCATCAATAAGATGAATTTTCCAGGATATATGATGATCGTTTGGGACTTCATCAACGAAGCCAAGCGCAGAGGCGTGCCAGTTGGTCCAGGGCGTGGCTCCGCGGCTGGTAGCTTGGTCGCTTACTCGCTAAAGATAACCGACCTTGATCCTATCCCATACAACCTGCTTTTTGAAAGATTTCTAAACCCAGAGCGCGTTAGCATGCCAGATATCGACGTGGATTTTTGCCAGAGCAGACGCGGCGAGATCATCGACTACGTCACGCAAAAATACGGTAAATTTAACGTTGCTGGCGTTATTACATTTGGTAAATTGCTCGCAAAGGGTGTCATTAGAGATGTCGCTAGAGTCTGCGACATGCCTTATGCGGAGGCTGATGCGATGGCAAAGCTTATCCCTGATGAGCTTAACATCACGCTAAAAGACGCCTACGAGAAAGAGCCAAAGATAGCTGAGCTAATCAGTCAAAATCCAAAGGCGGCAAAAATTTGGAAATTTGCCCTTGATCTTGAGGGGCTAAACAGAAACGCAGGTCAGCACGCAGCGGGTGTCGTCATCTCAAACGAAGAGCTTTGGAATAAAACCCCGCTATTTCGCCAGCCAAACAGCCCAGAAGATCGCTTTGTGACGCAGTATAGCCTCAAATACCTAGAAGACGTTGATTTAATAAAATTTGACTTTCTTGGCCTTAAGACGCTAACGGTTATCGACAATGCGATCAAGCTCGTTAAACAGCGCACTGGCAGAGACATCATCTGGGAGCAGGTCGATAAAAACGACTCTGGCGTTTATAAAATGATACAAAGTGGCCAAGCCATCGGCATCTTTCAGATAGAGGGCGAGGGCATGAGAAAGCTAGGAACTAGCCTGCGCCCAGACTGCTTTGAGGATATCGTCGCGATGCTAGCACTCTACCGACCAGGACCGATGGAGAGTGGTATGCTTGATGACTTTGTCAAAAGAAAACATGGCGAGGCGGAGATAACATACGCATTTAAGGAGCTTGAGCCGATCCTTGCGCCAACATACGGCGTCATCGTCTATCAAGAGCAAGTCATGCAGATCGTGCAAGCCATAGGCGGTTTTAGTCTTGGTGGGGCGGACCTTGTGCGCCGTGCGATGGGTAAAAAGATCAAAGAGGAGATGGACAGGCTAAAGGGAGAGTTTGTAAAAGGTGCTGAAGCAAAGGGGCTAAATGGCCAAAAAGCGGACGATCTTTTCGAGCTGATTGTTAAATTTGCAGGATATGGCTTTAACAAGTCTCACTCCGCAGCCTACGCTTATGTCACATTTCAGACGGCTTATCTGAAGGCTTACTATCCGGCTGAATTTATGGCGGCACTTCTAACAAGCGAGGAGAGCAACGTCGATAAGATCGTTCGCTACATCGATGAGATAAAGCGCATAAACATCGATACTTTGCCACCGTCTATCAACAAATCAACCAAAGAATTTAGCGTAGTTAAAAATGGTGATCACGATGGCATTATATTTGGGCTTGGAGCGATTAAAGGCGTTGGCGGAGCGGCAATTGAGAACATCATCGCTGAGCGTGACGCAAAGGGCGAGTTTAAGAGCATGGATGACTTTGTCTCAAGGATAGATCCATTTAAGGTCAATAAAAAGGTCTTTGAAAGCCTCATAAAAGCTGGCTGCTTCGATGAGTTTGGCTTTAGTCGCAAGATGCTTTTGCAAAATGTAGAAAATATCGTAGAAGCTTGCAAAAATGCAGCCCAGATACGTAAAAATGCGGCCGAGAGCCTCTTTGGCGAAGATGATAGCATGAATGATGTGAAGATAAATTTCGTCACTATAGATGATGAATTTGACATCAAACAGATCTTAAAATTTGAGCAAGAGAGCGTTGGTATCTACCTCTCAGGTCACCCGCTTGATGACTATAAGAACGAGATAAATAAGATCAAATACACGCTAAGCTCGGAGTTTGAGACCTTGCCGCAAAGTGCTGAAATTTTGGTGGTTGGTAAGATCGAGGACTTTAGTACAAGGATCACAAAAAGTGGCAAAAAAATGGGCACTATAAATGTGCTGGACTTTCACGGCAACATCGAGATCGCCGTCTTTGAAAGGGAGCTTGGCAACATCGAAGATATCGTAAAAGACGAGGCAAAGCGCGATCTGCCTTATGCTTTTAGGATAAATATCACTAGAGATGACCAGTTTGTTAGGACAAATTTAAATGAGGTTTATAGCCTAGAAGATGCGCAAAATTTAGACTTTAAGACAAGAAAGCTAAAGCAAAACTCTAAATTTAGCAAAAACGAAGAGGTGAGCGCCCCTCAAAAAGTAAGAGAGTATGCCGAGCTAGAGGTGCTTTTAAGCCTTAGCGAGCTTAGCAGGCAAAAGCTGGAGCAAATTTACTCGCTAGTTTTTAGTAAAAATGCTCCAAATAATCAAAAACGGCTAATTTTGAAGATAAAAAATGAAGCAACTGGCGAAATTTTCATCTATAAGACTGACTTTATCATAAGCGACGATGTGGGCGAAGAGATAGAAAAGCTCGCTGCTTCGGCGTAAATTTAAGGACGAGAAATGTTTGATATTTTTAGAAAAAAGGGCCATTTTTTAGACGAGCTTGGTGTGGATAAGACTAGCTGGAGTGAGCTTTTTAGCGCTTGTCTTGGCAGAGCGATGCTCCTTCAAAAACGGCTTTTTAAGCAAGTGGTTGAGGCTAGCAAGTGGCAGGCTGACTTTGAAAGTGGCAAAATTTACTTTGACAAGCAGGAGTTTGATATGCAGTTTATCGGCTCTGAGAGCTTTTCGTCTAACACTTGGCTTTGGGGCTATGAAAATGTAAATGGCTTTGATGAGCGCTTGCTTGCTCTTGCAAATAGGGCGCGTGAGTTTGGCGAGAAATTTGGGCTTGAAGCGTTTAAAACGGCGCAGTTTGAGCTAGATGAAAATGTAAATGGTCATACGCTCAGCATGGTTGCTTGCGTGGCGCTTGGCGAGGAGCTAAGCTATTATAGGATTGATTACGACGGAGGTGCTGCGTACGTGGCATTTAGGGCGGAGACTATCTTTAAAGAGCCAGTTTTAGCAAACGAGTTAGTAAGCGTAGTAAATGAGTGCATAAGCGCCTATGAGCTTGATCACAGGATTTTTATAAAAGGGCTTTTGCTGGGCTGCGAGATAAAATTTAGCGAAAACAAAGATGAGATCGTAGCTAAGTTTAAAGATAAACTTAGCTTTAAATTTGATGATCTTAATAGGCTCGTAAATATTTCAGGTGTGATCTAAAATTTAATATCTTTTACCACATCTGCACCAAGTGCAAGTTTCATATGCATAGAAAAGACCTCATGGTAAAAGTCGCCATTGTGTCCTGGCACATCGTAGGTTTGAGTAAGATTAAATGGTACGATAACTCTTGCTTCTTGGTTATACTCGTTTGCCCTTAGTTTTAGGTAGCTAACGCATTGATAGACGCACATATCAGTGCAGTTTCCAGTGACTATAAAAGTATCAAGTTGTGGGTTTTGATCTAGAAAGTTATTAAATTCTTTATTGAACGCTATGCTTAAAGAATTTTTGTAAAAGGTTTTTATCTCTTTAAAAAAGCTTAATTTTTTTATCTCTTCGATCGTTTCTGTTTCGCTTGTGCCCAAGAGTGCGTGAGGTAAAAATGATTCAAATTCTTTTGAATCTTTCGTGTGTCTATCTTCTATGAGGATAAAATTCTTAAAGTCAAGATCTTTGTAGGCTGTGCTAAAAAGTTTTGCTATGCCTTGTGAAATAGCACCTACTCTTTGACTAGCAAGTGCGCCAGTTCCTGCAAAGGCCTCTATCATATCAACGCTTATAAATGCCACATTTTGTGTACCGTGCTTTGAAATTTCTCTTAGATCAAGCGTTTGAAGTGAATTCTTAAACTCTTTAAACTCATTTTCTATTGTCATTTTTACTCCTTGATTGGTAAATTTATACAAAATGTTTTTGGATTTAATGTGATCTCTATGCTGCCATTATGCGCCTGCACGATCTGCAAGCAAAGGTGTAGGCCAAGGCCATTGCCTTTTAGCTTACTGCTTTTAAATGGTTCAAATATAATGGCTTCATCTTTGATAGGCTCGCCGCTATCATAAATAATAAATTTATGCTCATTTGGTGTCTTTTCGTAGCTCAAAACGATCTCCCCCTCGTCATCGTCACTCTCTTCAATGGCATCAATGGCGTTAAATAAGATGTTTTGAAAGACGATGGCTAACAGGTCAAGATCACCTTTATATTCGCCTTTTGGGAAATTTAGACTAAATTTTATCTCTTTAGAATAATCATAAAAATTTATTGCCTCCTCGCACTCTTTTTTTAGTCGAGAAAAGTCAAAAATTTGTGCATTTATGTTAAGCCCTTTTGTGAAAAGTAGAGTTGCTTTTATGATGCGTTCAACTCGCCATGTGGCCTTTTGTATTTGATTTACGATAGGTAGAGTGCGTTCATCCGCCCCTTTAAGCAAGGTTGAGGCCAAAAGAGATATGGAGCCAACTGGATTTCTTATCTCATGAGCTAAGTGAGCTGCCACTTGTCCCATCGACGCTAGACGCTCTGTGCGTTTTTCGGCGGTTATATTTGTGGCAGATATGATGAGCTTATTATCTTTAGAATTTGTTTTAAAAAGATAAATTTGCCCATCGATGCTGATCTCGCCCTCCTTTTTTGGGATCTCTTTAAAAATCTTGCCAAGTCTTACAGCTTCTGAGTTTTGCAGGAAAATTTCATCTTTTTCGTCAAACACCCAGATGGCGTTTGGTAAAATCTCCACGATATCTTTTATGAAATTTTGCAAACTCATATAAGATGAGGTTAAATTTTTATACTCATTTTCTATCAAATAGGTCTGTTCTATCAGGCTTTTTAAGCCAGCTTGGATATCGTGCTCGTTCATTTTAAAAGCTCCTCAAAATCGCTCATTTCATAAAGTCTTAGCCGTTCATCTTTTAAATTTCTTAGCTCGCTGCTAAATCCACTCTTTGAAAAAAGTGCAATTATATCAGGTGTGATATTTAGCTTTTCACATTTTTTTAAAAGCAAATTTAACACGTTTTTGCACACTTTTCGCTCTTTGTATTTTGCCTCTCCGACAATGATTTTACCATCGATACTTAGTAGCATATCAAGTTCAACATCTCTGCTCCAAAAGCTGCTTAAAAATATGCCATCTATTAAAAATTTCTTCGCCATAAGCTCACCACATAAAATTTCAAATCCAAGACTTGCGTATTCGTCAAATTCACTTTTTATAAGGGCTAAAATTTCATCTTTTTTACCCTCTTTAAGTATCTTTAAATTTGGCTCGATAAACCTAAACCAAAACCTTGAAAAATGGCTATTAAAGTGGATCTTGTCTTCCACTTTATACCCTCTGTCTCGTTTTTTTAGAGCTTGGCGTTTTGTTCTTTTTAATGGGATTTCTCTACTCTTTTCAAGCAGTAAAAAATTTTTTTCAAATAATTTTGCATAGACTTTACTCGCTAAATTTTGAGGCAAAATTTTATTCACACTAAATTTTTTTCTATCACTTCTTGCAAGTTTTATGAGAGCTGATTTTATAGCGTCGTTTGTGTCAGATTCGAAGTAAAATTTTGGCATTAAAGCTAAGAAGTCGTTTAAAATTTCAGTCTCGATCGCTTCAAAAACATCATAATATGAACGTTTTAAATCAAACTCATCAAAGACAAGATGAAATTTGATAAGTTCATGTATATCAAGGTGCTTCATCCGCTCAAATGTTGATTTTAGGGCTTTTATGCTGACTCCTTTGTCTTGGGATTGTAGCATATTTTTAGCTAAAGTAATCTATAATGCAAAGCAAAAAATAGGATAAATGATTTGGTAAATTTAGAGCATATTAGAAAAAATATAATTTTAAAAAATGGAATTTATTATTTTGATTTTACTGCTTCTGGACTTGCTTATAAGCCTATCGAAGATGAGATCATTAAGGTGCTTGAAACATATGCAAATACACACTCTATAAGCTCATCAAACGCCTTTAAAACTGCTGAAATTTATGAAAATTCAAGGCGTGAACTAAAGTATTTTTTAGATCTTGATGATAGCTTTTATCTTTTCGCTTGTGGGAGTGGAGCTACTAGCGCGATCAAGAAATTTCAAGAAATTTTAGGCATTTACGCACCACCAGCTCTTAAAAAAAGATATAAATTAAAGCCAGATGAAAATTCTCCGCTCGTTGTGCTTGGACCGTATGAGCATCATTCAAATGAAGTAAGCTTTAGGCAGGCACTATGCGAGGTTGAGCGCATAAGGCTTGATAAAAATGGAGGAATTGATTTTAATCATTTGGAACAAATTTTAAAGATAAATGTTGGGCGAGAGATCATCGCTAGCTTTAGTGTGGCTTCGAATGTGACTGGGATTTTGAGTGACTACCGCAAAATTTACACTCTTGTAAAATCTTATGGTGGCATTGTGGCATATGATGCGGCAAGTTTTAGTGCGTATGCAAACATAGATTGCGACTACTTTGACGCACTTTTTCTCTCGCCACATAAGCTACTTGGCGGAGTAGGGAGTTGTGGGTTACTTGCTATAAAAAAGGTGCTTGCAAATGCTGATGAGCCAACCTTCGCTGGCGGGGGAACGGTAAGTTATGTCAGTAAAAATTATGTTGTATTTGCCAAAGATAGCGAACAGCTAGAAGAGGCTGGTACTCCACCTATTTTAGGCCTTATAAGGGCAAATTTAGCTTACAAACTAAGAAATGAAATAGGTTTTGAGACTATATATGAAAACGAAAGTGAGCTTGGAGTCTATTTTGAAGAGAGAATGGCTGAAATTCCTGAGCTTACATGCTACTGCTCAAATGGTTTAAAGCATCTGCCGATATTTGCTTTTAATGTAACTGGCGTTTCACCTTATGAACTAGCTAAGGTTTTAAGCAGGGAGTTTGGCATACAAACGCGTGCGGGATGCTCTTGTGCTGGACCATATGGACATGATTTGCTTCATCTAAAAGAAGATGCACTCTTTACACATAAGCCTGGCTGGGTGAGGGCTGGCTTTCACTACACTCACACACTAAAAGATGTGGACTATCTTATAGAGGCGATTAAGAGTAGCATCAAGAAGTATTCAGATAGTTGGAGAGTGGCTGATCCTTTTAGTGTTAGTGAAATTTCTGGTTGTATAGGAGAGAGATGAAAAATATATTAATCATTGCTGGAAGTGATAGTGTTGGTGGAGCTGGTGTGCAAGCTGATATAAAGACATGCGAGGCATTTTCTTGCTATGCAGCGACGGCTATTACGGCACTTACAGCACAAAATACAAATGGCGTTAGCAATATCTTTGCCACAAATCCTCAAAATTTAAATGAACAGATAAAGATGGTGAACGAGGAGCTAGAGATTGATGCTATCAAAGTTGGTATGCTTTTTAACAAAGAGCTTATAGCCTGCGTTAGCCCTTGGCTTGAGAAATTTCATAAGCGAGGAGTTAGTGTAGTTATAGATCCTGTTTGCGTGGCAAAGTCAGGTTCAAAACTACTTGAAGATGATGCGATATTTGCATTAAAAGAGCTTTTTAATTTTGCTGATATTATCACTCCAAATATTGATGAGGCCAAGGTTTTAGAGCTTGATATTAAAAATTTGCCTTGTGATACGATATTAAAACGAAGTAAGGTTTCAGAAATTTGTGAAGACACGCTTTTTAAAAAAACTGGCGAGGTTGTTAAATTTAAAGAGCCACTCATAAAGCCAGAGATCATGCATGGAGCAGGTTGTAGCTTTGCTAGTGCGCTGGCTTGTTTGCTGGCTAATAGTCACAGCAAAGAAGAGGCGATAGAAATAGCTAAAAAATACATCTCAAACGCTATAAAAAGTGCGATAACTACTAAATTTGGTAAGCGCTTGCTAAATCACAAAGTGGGTATAAATGGCTGAAATTTATGCGATTAGTGATGATATGCTGATGCCTGAAAATTTAGCCTTACAATACACTAGAGAAATTTTAGAGTGTGGGGTTAAATTTTTTCAGTTTCGCTCAAAAAAAGAGCCTAAAAATGAGAAAATAGCTAGCGAGATTTTTAACCTATGCGAGAAATTTGGAGCGAGATTTATTGTAAATGATGACATTTTTTTTGCTGCACGTATCGGCGCAAAGTCTGTACATTTGGGAAAAGATGACGCGAGCATAAAAGAGGCATATGAAATTTTAGGAAATGACTCTTATGTGGGAGTTAGCTGTTATGATAGTTTAGATCTTGCCATTAAAGCTAAGCAAAATGGCGCTAGCTACGTGGCTTTTGGCGCAATGTTTAAAAGTCCTACAAAGCCAAATGCACCACTTTGTAGTCATAAAACGGTATTGCAGGCCAAAAAATTAGGAGCGTGTGTGTGCGTGATAGGCGGCATAAATGCTAGCAATATCTCAAATGTCGCTAGACTAAAACCAGATATGATCGCTATAATATCTGCGATCTATAAAGATGGCATGATAAAGAGAAATTTAGAAAATTTGCAAAGAAATTTATCTCTTTAAGAAATATGCTAAGAATGAATATATAAATATATTTAAAATAGTGATGTAAACGCATCTAAATGAGTTTAAGTTTTTGCTTTATTTAAGAAAGCTTTTACTACAATCTATAAAATTTTTTACGTTTATCACTAAGATACTTTAAAACAAAAGGAGCAATATGCAACCTATTTTTACAACCAAAATAACAAAATTTAGGGGTGTAAATAAAGAAGTAGTTGATGATATCTTGGTGCGTGAGATCAAGCTTGAAATTTACATAAATGACAAAAAATTTGGTGCCGTTATGGCAACGCCAACGGATCAAAAGGCGCTTGCTGTTGGCTATTTGATCAGTGAAAACGTCATCACAAAGCCAGAGGACATAACAGAAGTTAGGCTCTCAAGCGACGAGCTAAGCGTCTATGTAAGCGCCAAAGTGAACGAAAAACGCCTAGAGCAGTTTGACGAGGAAAAGGTCATAATAAGTGGCTGCGGCAGAAGCTCAACGGCAAATATCGACCCACAGGCGATGGCAGCAAGAGCTGTAAAAAGCGGGGCTAAATTTAACAAAGATATGATCCTTGCTCAAATGAAGGAGTTTTACACACAGTGCGAGCTTTATGAGATGACCGGCTGCGTGCATACGGCAAAGCTTTTTGTGAGCGAAGATAAATTTTACATAGGCGAGGATATTGCTCAGCACAATACGATAGACAAAGCCGTTGGCAAGGCCGTTTTAGATGGAGCTAACTTAGCAAATTCATTTTTGATGGTGAGTGGCAGGCTTAGCTCGGAGATGGTCGCAAAAGCCGTTATGCACGGGGTGCCAGCACTTATCTCAAGGACAGCGCCAACTAGCCTTGGCGTTGTGATCGCTCGTAAATTTGAGCTAACACTTTGTGGTTTTGCAAGGGGCGAAAATATCAACGTTTATAGCGGCGAAGAGAGAATTTATGAGTAAAAATTTAGAAGAGCTAATAAAACAAACGCTAAATAAAAGCGGCAAACTTGACTGTGGTACGGCTTTTAAGATCGCAAATAAGCTTGGCATAGAAGTCAGCGAGGTAAGCGATGAGGCAACTAGGCTAGGCATCAAGATAGACAACTGTGAGCTTGGGCAGTTTGGCGGCCTAGATAAAGACCGCGGTAAATTTACATTGTCACTAAAACTAAAAGAAGTGAGCGACGAAAAGGGCAGAGTTTTTTGCAAAGATGCAAGGGATATGGCGGCGGCCAACGGCGGACTAAAGACCATGCGCTCGACGCTTAGAGACTACGGCTTTGACGTGAAGTACTGTCAGCTAGGCTGTTTTAAGGAAAAGAAAGGCAAAAAGATGAGAGTAAAGACAAAGACTTGGATAGAAAACGACGAGGGCGAGCTTATATTTGGCAAGGGCAAAACCGAGGTTTTAGACGTTATAGCCGAGGTTGGCTCGATATCAAAGGCAGCTGAAATTTTAGGTATGAACTATAAAAAATGCTGGTCGCATCTACAAATTTTGCAAAAGAATTTAAAAGAAGATCTCTTTACGACCAAACAAGGCGGTGGAGATAGCGCTGGCACTACGCTAAATGATAGAGCACACGAGCTCATAAACGCCTATAAGCAGCTTCAAAATGACATCGAAGACTACGCAAATAAGCGCTTTAAAGAGCTATTTTTAAAACAAGACGAGAAGAAAAACGATAAAAAATAAACCAAATTTTTAAAAGGAGAAAAATATGTATGTAAAACTAAACGACAGGACTTATCTAAATAAAGATAAGATCACTAGAATCAAGATCGATAGCGTTCAAGACGGCATTCGTATCCGTTTTTATGAGGGTGCAAACCAAGTTGCTAAGAGCCAAAGATTTGAGAGTGAAGCAAAAGCTAACGAGTGGTTAGAGAAAAACTTCTTAAACAAATAAACAGACGCGAGTGGGCACCCTGCCCGCTTGTAACCTCACTTTATACAAAATTTCATTATAATCGCGCTTTTAACCAAAGGGAAAAATCGTGCCAACCATAGATGAAGTAAGAAAAAATATCATTTTAAAAGATGGAATTTACTATTTTGACTACACGGCATCAGGCCTTGCCTACGCACCTATCGAAGATGAAATTTCAAAATTTTTAAAAACCTACGCAAACACTCACTCAGATAGCAGCTCAAGCGCTGTGCTAACGCAAAAACGCTACGAAAACGCAAGGTCCGAGCTAAAGGAGCTTTTGGGGCTTGATGATAGCTTTTATCTAATAGCAACAGGCCAAGGCGCAACGGCTGCGATAAAGAAATTTCAAGAGATAATGGGAATTTATCTGCCGCCAGCAACAAGAGAACTTATTGGTACACAAAATTTAAGAAATGTAAAGGTGCCGCTTGCCATCATTTCGCCATATGAACATCACTCTGTTGAAGTTAGCTTAAGGGAGGGACTTTGCGATATAGAGCGTATAGGACTTGATGAAAGCGGCAAGATAGACATTCTTAATTTAAAACAAATTTTAAAGTTAAACTCAAAAAGAAAGATCATAGCTTGCTTTAGTGCCGCTTCAAACGTAACCGGCATAAAGAGTGACTATAAAGAAATTTACAGACTAGTTAAAGAACATGGCGGAATTTTTGCACTTGATGCTGCTACACTTAGTGCTTATGAAAATATTGATTGCAAGTATTTTGATGCATTGTTTCTCTCGCCTCATAAGCTACTTGGTGGAGTGGGCAGCTGCGGTCTTTTGGCGATCAAAAAAGAGCTCTGTAAAGATGTGCCAACATTTGCAGCTGGTGGCACAGTCAAATATGTAAGTAGAACATCACATCTTTTTGTAAATGAATTTGAGCATTTAGAAGAGGGTGGGACGCCGCCGATAATACAGCTAATACGTGCAAATTTAGCTTATAAACTAAGAAATGAGATTGGATTTGAGGTGATAAAAAAGGCCGAATATGAGCTTGGAAGCCTCTTTTGCGAGGAACTAAAAAATATAGATGAAGTTATAAATTATTGTCCTAAAAATGTAGAAAGATTGCCTATATTTGCTTTTAATATAAAAGATGTATCGCCTTATGATTTTGCGGCTAGTTTAAGCAATGACTTTGGTGTCCAAACACGTGCAGGCTGTGACTGTGCTGGTCCATATGGGCATGATTTGCTTCATTTAAAAGACAATGCTGTCTTTGACGTAAAACCTGGCTGGGTGCGCGTTAGTATACATTACACTCACACTAAAGAAGATATCAAATATCTTGTAAATGCCATAAAGTCTTGCATTAAAAAACATAAAGAGATTTGGGGAGAAGAAAAAGCGATGTACTCTATGTTTGGAGATAAATTTTAAATACTAAAAATTTGATTTAAAAGCGAAATTTTATCAAGCTATATGTTCTATCAAACCTAAAAGTTAGCAAATTTTGCAGTATCCCAAAAAGTACCATGAAGGTGACAAAGCTGCTTCCGCCGTAGCTAAAAAACGGCAGCGGTACGCCCACAACTGGCGCAAAGCCGATCGTCATCGAGACATTTACCCCCACGTAGACAAAGATGAGCGCGGCTATGCCTGTGGCAGTCACCTGCGTGAAATAATCATTTTTAAGCCCGTAGTTTAGGCTAAGCAAGTGCGTTATAAGCGCTCCATAAAGCCCCAGTAAAAGCAGCGCCCCATAAAAGCCAAAACGCTCGATATTGTAGGCAAAGATGAAGTCACTTGTGGCGATTGGCAAAAATTTAAAGTGCGTTTGCGTCGCCTCGTCCTTTGGCTTGCCTTTTAGCCCGCCGCTACCTATGGCGATAATGCTTTGCTTGACGTGATAGCTTGGCTCTTCGGCGATAAAGTCGTGGATCCTCTTTTTTTGATAATCATGCAAATTTTCATATAAAACTGGCGCCGAAAATCCTATGGCAAGGATGATGCAGATCCAAATTTTCTTATTTACGCCGATGACAAAAAGGATGGTGTAGCCAACTATCAAAAGTATGAGCGCGGTGCCAAGATCAGGCTCTTTCATGATGAGCGCAAATGGCAAAAGTATGTAAAAACTAAGCCTTAAAAAGTCTTTTAGCCCGTAACCATCGACCTCTGGCGGGCGCTGCTTAACTAGATAGGCTAGCATCAGCAAAAAGGCTGGCTTCATGAGCTCTGAGGGCTGAAGTGTGAAGTGAACGAAGGGAATTTCCAGCCAGCGCCTAGCTCCAAGCTTGCTAACGCCGAAGATATCAACGCTTAAAAGTAACACGATGCAGACCCAGTAAAACATCGGGATGATCCAGTCGATGCGTCTAATGGGCAGTAAAAATGCGATGCAAAATGAGACAAATCCTATGCCAAAATATACAAGTTGTTTGTTTGCCAAAATGTCGTTTGCTTCGGAGACTAGGATGTATGAGATGGCTATGATTGGGATGATTAAAAACGGCTGAATAAAATCAAAATGTGTTAAAATACGCCGATCTAGTTTTATCAAGAAGCAAACCTTAATTTTTGGGCTAGATTATATCACAAACAAGGCTTTGATTTTGGTTAAATTTAATGTTTTAAATAGCTCAAGACTCGACGTTGCAGTAGCACATGAGCTTCAAATTTCACGTAATCAAGCTTTAAATTTGATAAAAGACTCCCTTGTAAGCGTAAATTTAAAACCAGTTTCAAAACCAAGCTTTTTATTAAATGAAAACGATGAAATTTGCGTAAATTTTGCCCCAAAAAAAGAGGTGCAAAACGAATACGAAGTAAATTTTGACATCCCGATCATCTACGAGGACGACGATCTCATAGTGTTAAACAAGCCCCCGCAAATCGTCGTTCACCAAGCCCCAAGCGTCAAAGAGGCGACACTTGTTGAGTGGCTAAACAAAAAGGGCTTTATGCTTTCAAATTTAAACGGCGATGTAAGGGCTGGCATCGTTCACCGCCTAGATAAGGGCACGAGCGGCGCTATCGTCGTTGCTAAAAACAACTTTGCCCACGCAAAACTAAGCGAGCAGCTAAGCGATAAGAGCATGGGGCGAATTTATCTAGCGCTCACCGACCTGCCCCTAAAAGAGGACGTCATCATCGACAAGCCAATCGGCAGAAATCCAAACAACCGCCTAAAAAAAGCGATCGTCGCGGACGCTAAATTTGCAAAAAGTGCCTTCGTAAATTTACTAAGTGAAGACGGAGTAAATTTGATAGCGGCAAAGCTTTTTACAGGTAGGACGCATCAGATAAGAGTGCATCTTGCTAGCATAAATCGCCACATTTTAGGCGATGATTTATACGGATTTAAGAGCCAAGGCGATAAAATAAGCAGGGTTATGCTTCACGCTTATATGCTCTATTTTATCCATCCGCGAACTGGCAAAAGGGTAGAATTTACCGCAAAAACGTATGATGACTTTAACCAAATAATTTACAAAAAAATTCCCAAGGAGATTTTTGATGAAAAAATTTGCCCTACGCATATTGACACCATTTTTAGTAGCTTTCTTAGCGGGATGCGGCTCTAGCGTACCGACTCAGCAAAGCACGTCACTGCCAACTATTACAAGCTTAAAAACTATTTCAGATATGACAGAAGTTGGCTTCGAGTGGAACCCAGTGAGCGACGAGAGCGTCGTTGGCTACTATCTTTACCGCTCAAATCCAAACGATGCAAACTCAAAAATGCAACTAGTTGCAAACATAAAAGACCGCTTTGCTACGCACTATGTGGATCGCGACCTAGCTCCAGAGACGACTTATTCATACCAAATGAGAACCTACTCAAGTAACGCCATCTCTCAACCAGGTGCGATCGCAACTGCGACAACTAAGCCACTACTTGACTCTGTGCCATTTGCGCAAGCTATCACTGGGCTTCCAGGCCGCGTAAAAGTGATCTGGAGACCACATCCTGATAGCACAGTAGCAAGCTACATCATTCAAAGAAGCGATGCAGGAGCTAATAAATTTAGCCAAGTAGCAGAGGTAAATGGCAGACTAAATGCCGAGTATATCGACACTGATGTAAAACCTGGCAGGTCTTATGAGTATAGGATCTTAGTTAAAACTTCTTCTGGCGTCATCTCAAAACCAAGCCAAAACATAAGCGCCACAACAAAGGAGTTACCCTAAATCAGTAACGAACGTCCAAGCAACCAAAAATGCTCCAAAAAAGATCATCTTAACGTGGGATTACGCGCCAGCTGAGGATTTTGCTTATTTTAAGGTTTATAGAACGACAAGTAAAATTTTACCTTACACATATCTAGCAAAAACGACTAGCAACACCTATGAGGACCTCATAAATACAAACGCAGCGACAAGGTATTATAGAGTCACAGCAGTCGATAAAGACGGTCTTGAGAGTTTGAAGCAAGAAGAGCCGATCGTTGGTAGCACACTTGGCGCACCAAAAACTCCAAGCATAAGCGCTAGCTACGATGGTAGCGGCGTAAATGTAAGCTGGAGTGCAGTTGATAGAGCTAGCTCATATACAGTTTATAGAAGCGGTGCTAGCGAGAAAGTCTTTAGCGGTATAAGTGATACTGGGCTTAGAGATGACAGCGTCCAAAAAGGAGCTAGCTATTCTTACAGCGTCGTAGCAGTCGATGAGTACGGCATCGCCTCTGATAAGTCATCAAAAGCAGAAGTTAGCATAAAATAATGCCAAATTTCATCGCTTCGTCCTTAAAAGAGCTCTCGTTTCCATTTGGTAACGACAAGATCAAATTTCTTTGGCAGGCAAATGGCCGAAACGAGAGGCTCATCTACACAAAAAATGAAGATGAAGGCTTTTTTCTAGTCGTAAAACCTGGTAAAAATGGCGTCGTCATAAAGGGAGAAAAGCTCACAAAGCCTGCTAAAGTCGGACTTTTACAAGAAGCACTTGAGCTTTTTAAAGAGCAAAGTTGCAATGGCATCATCAGCCAAGCATTTGCTGTAAAAAAGACAAATTTGACCAAAAAAGTGAGTGAAATTTTAAGTCTTGAAGAGTTTGTGCCAGCATTTTGCGAACTAAAAGATAAATTTAAAGAGATTTTTATCGAGATCGGCTTTGGCTCTGGCAGACACTTGCTCTATCAGGCTAAAAATAACCCAAATGCCCTAGTTATCGGCATAGAGGTCTATAAACCAAGCATCGAGCAAGTAGCAAAGCTAGCTAGGGCAAGTGCCCTAGAAAATGTGCGGCTTATAAATACCGACGCAAGGCTCTTGCTCTCGCTAGTTGGATCAAATTTGGTTGATAGAGTGTTTTTACATTTCCCAGTGCCGTGGGACAAAGCTGAGCATAGACGCGTGGTCTCATCGACATTTGCGCTTGAGTGCGAGAGGATACTAAAAGTTGGTGGTAAATTTGAGCTAAGGACTGATAGCAAGGAGTATTGCGACTTTAGTTTGAGTAAATTTTTAGAGCCTACAAACTCAAAGATAGAGGCTTTTAAAAATAGAAATTTAGAAGTAACTAGCAAGTATGAAGACCGCTGGAGACGCCAAGATAAGGACATTTACGATGTCATTTATACTTGTGAAGTTAAAAGCGATGAGAGCGTTTTAGCTGGGGATTTTAGCTTTAAAGAAAAGACAAATGTAAAAAATATCATTAAAAATTTTAAAAATTTCATCATAAAAAAAGAGGATCACTTTTTACATTTTGAAGAAATTTACACCATAAACGAGAGTGAAATTTTGCTAAAAGTCGCCTTTGGAGCGTTTAACAAACCAGAGCAATGTTTCATCAAAATAAGCGATGAAAAAAGCGAATATTTTATAAAAAAACCGATCTTAATACGTGAAAATTTAGCAGCACACGAGCTTTTGAAGGAGTATTTGGCTGATGCAAGAGATAATTAGCGCAAGAAATTTAAGCCTAGCTTATGAGCGCAACGAGGTTGTGATCAATAGCGTAAATTTAGACATCTACGCAAATGACTTTGTCTTTATCACAGGCAAGAGCGGAAGCGGAAAAAGCACGCTTTTAAAGTCATTTTACGGAGAAATTTCACCACTTGCAGGCGAGCTAAATGTCTGCATGACGCAAATGGACGATATCGATGACAAAAGACTTTGCGAGCTTAGGCAGCGAGTTGGCATTATATTTCAGAACTACCGCTTGATAAATGAGTGGAATGTCGAAAAAAACGTAATGCTGCCACTCATCATCAAAGGCGTCAATCAAAATGTGAGCAAAAAGCAGGTGGCTAAACTTTTAAAGCACGTAAATATGCTTCACAAAGCTGATAAATACCCTCGCGAGCTAAGTGGCGGCGAGCAGCAAAGAGTTGCCATGGCAAGAGCACTCGCGCACAATCCAAATTTGCTCTTATGCGACGAGCCAACAGGAAATTTAGACGAATACTCAAGCGACGTCATCTGGTCGCTTCTAAAATCAGCCAGAGAATTTCTAGGCACAAGCGTCGTCGTGGTGACGCATCGCATCCCCTCAACGCTTCGCATCCCATACCGCCACTTCGTCATAGAAAATGGAGGCGTGCATGAGATCGCTTAAAAACCACCTTGGATTTATCCTGCCGTTAATCGCGCTTTTATTTTCAGTTCAGTTTAGCCTCACAGCGGACAAGATCGTAAGAGAGTATGAGAGGCTTATGGGAAATGACTACAACATCGTGGTAGTCTCAAACAAAGAGCTAAGCGAGCCAGTGCTAAAGCCAGTGGTTAGCACGCTAGCTAGCGTTGAGCCACTAAGCCCGCAAAAGATAATAGATCGCCTATCAAACGACATCTCGGCTAAAAATTTATCCATCCTTCAAAATGCCTTGCCTAAATTTTACTCGCTAAGATTAAGCGAATTTCCATCGCCAGAATATATGGAGGAGATAAAACAAAAGCTTTTGAAATTTGATGGTATAAGCAAGGTCGAGACGTTTTCAAAGACCCATGATAAGGTCTTTAAGATGCTAAATTTAGCCAAAAGCATATCTTATGCATTTATGGCGATACTTTGTGTCGTTGGGCTTATGCTTATGCTAAAGCAAGCTAAAATTTGGCTATTTGAGCATAGAGAACGCATCGAGATCATGACGCTTTTTGGCGCGCCATTTTGGCTAAAATCAGCCATGCTATATAAATCAGCCATGGTTGATAGCATAGTTGCGACCATTGTTGTTGGTGCATTTTTCTTTTTCTTGCCTAGCATTGAAATTTTTAGAGAAAATGCCGCAAGTATCGATGTAGTCTTGCCTAGCCTTGATCTTTCAAGAGATATTTTTATCCTATTTGGCGTGGCTGTGGTTTTAAGCATTTTTGCTGTTAGTTTAGTGATGAGTAAGGCTAGAAAAAGCACGATATGAAAAAAGGAATTTTTACACTTTTGCTAGCATTTAGTCTAGCTTTTGCATCAAATACTAAAGAGAAGATAAAAGACTCCAAAAACTCGCTAAGATCGACGCAGGCGATGAGCGAGCAGCTTAGTAAAAAGCTTGATGACTTGGCCGGCGATATCGTAAATGGCGAGAAAAAACTGCGCGGCATAAGCGGCGATATCACAAATTTAAAAGGTCAAATTTCAGTTCTTGAGACAAATGCTTCAAAAGCGCTTCTTGAGCTTGATGATCTAACAAAGCAAAACAAAGAGCTAGAGCGCACCCAAAAAGAGCTAGAGCAAAATATGATAAGGATCATCGCAGAAGATCTTTCATTTGATCTTATGATGTCTGCAAGCGAGGGCAAACAAAGTGAAGAGAGCATCATCTCATCGCAAATTTTAACCAAGCTAAATGCCATAGCAAAAGAGGACTTTAAAAGACTTAGTGAGAACTACGAAGATACGATAGAAAAGATAAAAAACAAATCAAGCAAGATAAATGAGATAAACTCAAGCATAAAAAACTATAGGCGCAAGCAAAATGATCTACAAAGCCTAGAGAGCACGCAGAAAAATACAATAAACGGGCTAAAACGCGATAAAGAAATTTACAGCAAAAAGCTAGCCAAGCTTCAAGCTCAGCAAGATGAGCTAAGAAAGACACTTGAGCAGCTTGCTATCATGCAAAAGCAAGAGGATGAAGCAGCTAGAGCTGCCAGAGAAAAGCAAGAAAGAGCAGCTAGCAAAGGTGGCAAAAAGGGCGAAAAGAGCCAGCCAATGGGTGGGGGCTATCAGACAAGCTCAGTTAAAAGATACTCAGGCGCGAGGACGATCGCTCCGCTTGATAGCTACTCTGTGAAGCAAAAATTTGGCAATTACGTAGATCCGATATATAACATCAAAATTTTTAACGAGTCAGTCATACTTCGCTCAAGCACGCCAGATGCGAAGGTTAAAAGCGTTTTAAATGGCAAGGTCGTCTTTGCAAAAGCAACTCCGATGCTTGAAAATGTCGTCATCATCGAAAACGAAAATGGCATCCACACGATCTACGCTCACCTAAGCCAGATCGCGCCAACTGTAAAGGTCGGCTCAGTCGTGCAAAAAGGCTATGTTATAGGTAGGGTTAGAAACGATCTAACCTTTGAAGTAACGCAAAGAAACTACCATATCGACCCGCTTGAAATGATCTCAAAATAGTCACTTTGTAAGCGTTATTAGCTAAATTTAAAGCCTTTTTGGCTAAAATGCGTGAATTTCAAGGAGCATGACAATGAGTAAGAGAAAACGCGTATTGGTCAAATTTTCAGGCGAGGCCTTGGCTGGAGAAAATGGTTTTGGTATAGACACAGCTGTGCTTAAATTTATAGCAAGCGAGATAAAAGAGCTTATAGAAAATGATATCGAAGTTGGCATCGTAATAGGCGGTGGTAACATAGTGCGCGGCGTGAGTGCAGCAAAAGACGGTATCATCAAGCGAACAAGCGGCGATCACATGGGTATGCTAGCAACTGTCATCAACTCGATCGCGATGCGTGAAGCGCTTGAGAGAAGCGGGCTTGAAGTAAGAGTGCAAAGCGCGATCAAGATGGAAGCGATCTGTGAGACATTTATCGTGGGACGTGCGCAGCGCCATTTAGAAAAGGGCAGAGTTGTTATCTTTGCAGCAGGCACTGGCAATCCATTCTTCACAACAGATACAGCAGCTACGCTAAGAGCTATCGAGATCGGCTCAGATATGATCATAAAAGCGACAAAAGTTGATGGCGTTTATGACAAAGATCCTAAAAAATTCAAAGATGCAAAACTTCTAAAATCACTAAACTACGAAAAGGCGATGAGCGATGATATCAAGGTTATGGACGACACTGCCATAGCTTTAGCAAAGGACAACGCACTGCCGATCTTAGTTTGTAATATGTTTAAGGCTGGAAATTTATTAAAAATAATAAATGAAGAAGAAGCAGCCCTATACTCAGTTGTAAAATAAATTTCAAAAAGGATAAAAATGAGAACAGAACAAATCACAGCAAGAGCACTAAAACAAGTAGGAGATGACAGATATAAGCTTTCACTTATCGTTGCAAAGCGTGCAGAAGCGCTAGCAAATGGCGCCATAGCTTTAGTTGATGCTGATACTTCAAAGATGAAATTTGCCGACATCGCACTACTTGAAGTGGCTGAGGGCAAAATAGGCTTAGAGGCAATAGTTGAAGGAAAATAGTCTTTTTTTAGAGCAGTTAATCGAGCAAATTTTAGCTTGCAAAAACGTTTCAGAAGCGATAAAACTGCTCTTTTCTCTTTGTGAAAGAAGTGAAATTTTAGACAAAGCTGTAGATAGCTGCGTCACATCTCACGCTGGACAATACCGCAAAAGTGGCGAACCATACGCCATCCACCCCATCTTAGTAGCCTCTATCGTAGCAAATATGGGCGGCGATGAGAGCATGGTCATAGCTGCACTTCTTCATGACGTGGTCGAAGATACCGACGTAACGCTAGGTGAGCTTCAGGCTGAATTTGGCGATGAGGTTGCAAAGCTGGTTGAAGGGCTTACAAAGATAGTTGCCATTAGAGAAAACAAGCTTGCAAGCTCAGATAGCAACGAAAAACTAGCAAGCTCGGCTCTAACTTTTAGAAAGATGCTCTTAATCTCCATAGAGGACGTCAGAGTCCTTGTCGTAAAGCTTTGCGACAGACTTCACAACATGCTAACTCTTGAAGCGCTAAGGCCTGAAAAGCAAAAGCGCATAGCCGAAGAGACGCTTATGGTCTATGCTCCGATCGCTCATAGGCTGGGAATTTCATCGATCAAAAACATGCTTGAAGATCTAAGCTTTAAGTATGCGATGCCAGAAGAGTACGCAAAGATCGATAGCTACCTAAACAAAAACAAGCAGCAGCTTAGCTTAAAGCTAAATGCTTTTCACGAAAAGGTAAGTCAAATTTTGCTTGAAAATGGCTTTATCGAGGGCAGTTTTGAGATACAAAAACGCATAAAACACTACTACTCGATCTATCTAAAGATGCAAAGAAAGGGCATTTCTATCGAAGAGGTGCTTGACTTGCTTGCCATTAGAATTCTCGTGGAAAAGCCGCTTGATTGCTATTTGGCACTTGGAAATTTACATATAAATTTCAATCCTTTGATATCGAGATTTAAAGACTATATCGCGCTTCCAAAGCAAAATGGCTATCAAACGATACACACAACCATTTTTGATAACAAAAGCATATTTGAGGCGCAAGTTCGCACTTATGACATGCATAAAACCGCCGAATACGGCGTTGCCGCTCACTGGAAATATAAAAACGGCGAGGGCAGCCTCTTAAATCCAAAGCTTGACTGGCTAAATGACATAAGCATGCAAAATAGCGAGAATGAGAGCAACGTCGAAGAGCTATATGAATACGCAAAAGATAGCTTATATATCGAAGATATCGCAGTCTATTCTCCAAAGGGCGAGGTCTTTACTCTGCCACGTGGTGCTACGGCGCTTGATTATGCTTATGAGATTCACTCAGAGATCGGACTTTACGCAAAAGAAGCTTATATAAACCGCGTTAGGATGCCACTTTTAACGGAGCTAAAAAATGGCGACATCGTTAGGATAGTAACTGGCGAAGAGGCTAAATTTCGCTGTTCGTGGATAAATAGCGTGCGAACAGGCAAGGCAAAGGCGACGATAAGGTCATTTTGTAAGCAAAAGATAAAAGACATAAACTACAAAATGGCGATAGATATCTTAAAATCAGTATTTAACGTCTCAAAAGATAGAATTTTAGAGTGGGTAGAGAACGAAAATTTAGGCAAAAAGGTCTTTCGCGCGGCAACTGATAGCGAGTATCTGCAAGAAGTGGCAAATATGCTTAAAAAATACATCAGAAAAGAGCGCCCATTTATGATCTCTTTGGGCGACAAATACCAGATCAAAAAGCAAAAATTTGAAAACATAGTGATCTACTCAAATCACAAAATTTCAAGTGTTGAGTTTGATTATTGCTGCAATCCAAAAAGGGGTGATAGCATAGTTGGCTTTAAAAATGGCCACACCGTGACAGTGCATCACAAGCTTTGTGAGCGCGCTGGCAAGCTAATGGATAAAGGCGATGAGATCATCTTTGTCAAATGGACGAGAAATGCCCCACATAGGTATAAAATTTTACTAAATTTAGAAAACAGAAAAGGTGCGTTGGCTGAATTTTTAACATATCTTGCTAGACTTGATATAAATTTAGCTACAATCTCGCTAAACGAAGCAAATGATCTTAGCGGAGATACGTTTGAAATAAGCGTCGAAATAGCAGAAAATATCGATGCAAACGAGATCAAAGAGAAGATCAAAGATAGATATAAGATTATTGATTTTGTTTCGCAAAGCGACCCATATCATAATTAGGAGAGAAAAATGGTTCAAGATATAGACGATATTTTACAAGAGATAAACCGCGGCGTTGCTGAGATGATCGATGCTGAAAGGGTTGAAAGCTTAATTAAAAATTATTATGAAAAAGGCGAAAATTTCTACGTAAAAGCAGGCTTTGACCCAACAGCTCCAGACCTTCACCTAGGTCACACAGTCGTTTTAAACAAGATGGCTTTGCTTCAAAAACACGGCGCGATCGTGCAGTTTTTGATAGGCGATTTTACCGCTCAAATAGGCGATCCAACAGGCAAGTCAGCCACTAGAAAAAAGCTAGATCAAGAGACTGTTTTAAAAAATGCTAAAACTTACGAAGAGCAAGTTTTTAAAATTTTAGATCCTAAAAAAACTGTGATAATGTTTAACTCAAAATGGTCAAATGAGCTAGGAGCTGCTGGGATGATCGAGCTAACTAGCACATTTTCAGTAGCTAGAATGCTAGAGCGAGATGACTTTGAAAAGAGGATAAAAGCAGGCAATCCTATATCAATCTCTGAGTTTATGTATCCTTTACTTCAAGGATATGATAGCGTTGCTATGAAGTGTGACATCGAGATGGGTGGCACAGATCAGAAATTTAACCTTCTCATGGGTAGAACCTTACAGCGAACATATAATATCGGCAAAGAGCAAGCTGTCATCATGATGCCACTTCTTGAGGGGCTTGACGGTGTAAATAAGATGAGCAAAAGCCTTGGCAACTACATAGGCGTTACTGAAAATGCAAATGATATGTTTGCCAAAACGCTTAGCATAAGTGATGAGCTTATGTGGCGCTGGTACGAGCTACTAAGCACAAAAACTCTTGGCGAGATAGAAGAGCTGATGAACGACGTAAATAGTGGCAAATATCATCCAAAAAAGGCAAAAGAGGATCTTGCTTATGAGATAACAGCGAGGTATCACGGCGAGGAGGCGGCAAAGGCTGCTATGGCTGAATTTAACAGCGTGCACTCTCAAAATCAGCTCCCAACTGATATGAAAGAATTTAGCTTAAAAGCGCCGATTTGGATAGTTGAAGCCTTATCTCAGTGTGGGTTAAGCGAGTCAAACTCTCAAGCAAGGCGAGATATAAAAGCAAATGCAGTTAGCGTCAATCAAGAAAAAATTAGTGATGAGCAGTTAAAATTAGGAGCAGGCGAGTATATCTTGCAGGTTGGTAAGCGTAAATTTGCGAAGATAAAGGTTGAATAAATGGAGTTAAAGCCGTTAAAAATAGGTAAATACGAGATAAAATACCCGATATTTCAAGGCGGTATGGGGCTTGGCATCAGCTGGGACAAACTAGCTGGCAATGTGAGCTTAGAAGGCGGTCTTGGCATAATTAGCTCAGTTGGCACAGGCTACTATGAAAACCGCAAATTTATAGATAAAGAGCTAAATGCAAAGCCTTTTGGAAGCGAAAATTTCTACTCTACAAGAGGGCTTCGAGCTGTCATAGAAAATGCACGTAAAATTTGTGGCGACTTGCCACTTGGCGTAAATATAATGTATGCTGCAAACGACTACGCAAGGGTTGTAAAAGATGCTTGCGAGGCTGGTATAAATATCATAGTCTCAGGTGCAGGACTACCTACAAATTTACCTGAATTTACACAAAATTTTAAAGAGATAGCACTGGTGCCGATCGTCTCAAGCGCAAAAGCACTAAAGATCATCTGTAAGCGCTGGCTACAAAGATATGAGCGCTTGCCAGATGCTGTCGTGCTTGAAGGACCGCTAAGTGGCGGACATCAGGGCTTTACATACGAGCAGTGCCTTGATCCTGAGTTTTCGCTATTTAACCTTATCCCACAGGTAAAAGCAGAGATTAAAGAGTGGGGCGACTTTCCTCTCATCGCAGCTGGTGGAATTTGGGATAAAAACGACATCGAAAAGGCGATATCGCTCGGAGCAAATGGCGTTCAGATGGGCACACGCTTCATCGGCACTCACGAGTGCGATGCAGACATCGGCTTTAAAGAGGTTTTGCTAGCGGCTGAAGAGAAAGACATCGAGCTTATAAAGAGCCCAGTTGGCTACCCAGCTCGCGGGATAAGAACAAATTTGATAAATTTAGTCGATAAAAGAATGGGTCCAAAGATCCAGTGCATAAGCAACTGCGTGAGCCCTTGCCAAAGAGGCAAAGAGGCAAAGCAGGTGGGATACTGCATCGCAGATAGGCTATTTGACGCATATAGCGGCAAAAAGGAGAGCGGGCTATTTTTTACGGGAGCAAACGGCTACAAACTAAAAGAGCTAATAAGCGTAAAAGAGCTAATACATAAGCTGGTACATGGTGAATGAAACGGGTTTTAATATCTCTTTTTCTAGCATTTAGTTTTCTTTTTGCGGCGACAAATTCGGAGACTTTTGCCAAATTTGATAGAAATTTTATGGCTCTAAATAGAAGCGCTAAGATCAAGCTTCACAACGATATAAAAAATATCTACGTTGATGCGATCATCAAAAATGATAAAAACATGAAAAAGCAGGCACTTACTAGGCTAATAACAAGCTCAAAGGCGCTTGGCTTTGACTCAAGCGCATATATAAGAGACCTAAATGCGATAAACGGCGTAAAAGGTGCCAGCGCGCCAGCGGTTTCGCCAGCTTTAACGCTACTAAGTGCCACAAAGGTAAATGACACCTTGGTGCTTAAATTTAACACAAAGCTAGATACCGCAAGGCTAAAAACATCGTTTGCCAAACAGCAAAATGCCTACAAAAATATCATGGACATCGATGGCAGGCTAAATGGCAACCCACTAACATATAAAAATTTTATCTCAGACTACATCCACATCTCGCAGTATGATAAAAACACCGTCAGGATCATCTTTTCTGACAAGGTGCAAAAGACGATAAAGGCAAATGCGACTGGGGATTTGCTAATAATCAGCGCTCAAAATTTCATCTCAAATGAAAATGTAAGAGCACCACTTCATAAGCTTAAAAATAAAAATGAAAAGTCAGCGCAAAGCGCAGTAGAGCCAAATTTAAAGTCTGAGCCAGTACAGAGTGAGCCAGTAGAAGAGCCTTTGCCTCCAGTTGCTGCGGGTAAATTTTCACGCAACAAAACGATCGTCATCGACCCAGGGCATGGCGGCACAGACCCTGGTGCTGTAAATGGCAGTTTAAAAGAAAAAACAGCCGTTTTAGGTGTAGCCAAAAAGCTTGGCGAGATACTAAAATCTCGTGGCTACAAGGTCTATTTCACTAGATCAACTGACGTTTTTATAAATTTAAGGTCAAGAACAAAATTTGCAAACGACAAGATGGCTGACCTCTTTGTCTCCATCCACGCAAACGCCGCTCCAAACGCTGCTAAAGCAAAGAGCATGCACGGCATCGAGACCTTTTTCTTATCGCCTGCAAGGAGTGAGCGTAGCAAAAACGCAGCCGCACTTGAAAATAAATCAGACATCGAAGAGATGAACTACTTTTCTCAGCAGACGTTTCTAAACGTGCTAAACCGCGAGAAGATCATCGCTTCAAACAAGCTTGGTATCGACATCCAAAAGGACATTTTAGCAAGCGCTAGAAAGGTCTATGCAGCCAGCGACGGCAGCGTGAGAGAGGCGCCATTTTGGGTACTCGTGGGTGCTCTTATGCCAGCGGTTCTTGTAGAAATCGGCTACATCACACATCCAGTCGAGGGCGAAAAACTATTTAATGAGGCCTATCAAAAAGCCCTTGCAAACGGCATCGCAAACGGCATAGATGGATATTTTGCAAAAAATAGATGAAAAATGCAAATTTAAGCTTTAAAGGGCAAATTCCATTTAACGAAGAGTTTGGCGATATCTACTTTAACACCGAAAAACCCTGGCTTGAGAGCGAATTTGTCTTTGCGAGCGCACTTGATGAAATTTGGCAGAGCAAAGATAGCTTTATAGTCGCCGAGACTGGCTTTGGCGCTGGGCTAAATTTCTTCACACTTTGTAAGAAATTTAAAAATAGCCCCAAAAAACTTCACTTTGTTAGTATCGAAAAAAGTCCTATCAAAAAAGAAGATCTTTTAAAAATTTATGAAAATTTAGGCATTTTTAAAGCTTATGCCAAAAAGCTAGTTTCGCTCTATCCGCCGCTAATTTTTGGCATACACCGCATAAATTTCGCCCCAAATATCATCCTTGATCTTTGCTACGGCGAGGCAGATCAAATTTTGCCTGAGCTTGAATTTAGCGCTGATATCTGGTTTTTAGACGGCTTTGCCCCAAGTAAAAATGGCTCGATCTGGAGCGAGGATGTCTTCAAAGAGATCGCAAGGCTAAGCAGGGTTGGTACTATAGTTAGAACTTACTCGTGCGCAAAAATGGTAAAAGATGGGCTAAAAAATGCTGGCTTTTTACTGAGCCTAAAAGAGGGTTACGCTAGAAAACGCCAGATGAGCAGCGCCGTGCTAGAGAAAAAGGATGAAAATTTAAATGACGCTTGGTTTGCGAGGTGCGAGCCAGTTGCCAGCGCAAAAGGAAAAATAGCTCTTGTTATAGGAGCAGGCGTGGCTGGGCTTGCCACCGCTGGGGAGTTAGCCAAAAACGGCTTTAAAGTGGTGATCGCCGAGGCAAAGAGCGAGGTCGCGACAAATGGCTCAGGCAACCACTGCGGCGCCTTGATGCCATTAGTTACGAAGCCTGGGGTAAATTTAGGCCGCATGCACATAAATGCGTTTTTGCAAGCAGTGAGATTTTACAAGGCAAATTTACCAAAAAGTCTCATCAAATTTAATGGCTGCATCGACTATGCGTTTGATGATGAGCTCATTAAAAGATACGCATCGTGGCAGGATCAAAATGCGGAGGATGTTTTTAAATTTGATGAGAGCTTAAAGCCATATCCTGGGATATTTATAAAAGAGGCGGCTTATGCTAGACCAAGAGAAATTTGTAAATTTCTATCAAGCAACTTCAAAATTTTATTTAACCACGAGTATGAGAGCAGGACGCACCTGCAAAATGGCAAGATAAGCGTTAAATTTAAAAATGCCAAAAGCTTGGAGGCTGATATTTTGGTCTTTTGCACAGGCAGCAAAAGTAGTGAAATTTTTAAAGACTATGACATGCAAATAAGTAGCGTCCGTGGTCAAGTCACGCACCTAAAACCAGTGCTAAAAAATGAGCTGCCACTAAGCGCAAAAGGCTACATCTGCCCAGCCGTAAAAGGGGTGCAAGTCATCGGCGCAACCTACGCTAGAAATGAAATTTGTGACACGCCTAAAGACGAGGATAATGCTAAAAATTTAAGCGACGTGAGCGAGTTTTTTGACACCAAAGAAGCCACCATCATCGGCTCACGTGTGGGATATAGAAGTTACAGCGGAGATAGATTTCCGATAATTGGCGCCCTGCACGATGAGGAGTTTTACAAGCAAAACTATAAAGGGCTATTTTGGAGTAAAAATAAGGACAACAATCCAAAAGCAAGCTACGAAAAAAATCTATTTGTAAATTTCGCTCACGGCTCACGTGGCCTTGGCACAGCGATACTTGGAGCAAATTTGATAACCGATCTTGTGATTGCACGCCCACTTTGCATAGAAAGATCGCTATTTTTTGAGCTTCATCCTGCTAGATTTTTGATAAGAAAGCTAAAAAAAGGACTAAAATAGTCAAATTCCTTAACATATGTTAAGAACTGTTATCAAAACTTGCATTATAATCCTTCGCAAAAAAGGATACAAATTGAGCAAAATTTATAATCTTGACAAAGATACAAAGATAGTTGAAAAAAGCGTCGTTAGCAAAAGGCTCTTTCAAAACAAAAACGCAAGTGTCGATATATACGCATTTGACGAGGGCGAGGAGCTAGATCACGAGATGCTTTTTATAGACAGCCTTGCCTTTGTCATTGACGGCGAAGCGCAGCTTGAATACGGCGAAAAGCAGATGAGGCTTGGACGCGACGAAGCCTGCCTTATCGAGGCAAAAACTTGGCGAAAACTCAAATTTACAAAGAAAACAAAATATTTACTAATAGATTTTAAGGAGAATGTTATGATAGATCATTTAGACAAAGCGAGTATTTTTACCCTCGCAGATGCCGTTAGCTACGAGAGTGGCAAGATAGTTAGCAAGACGCTTGTCAAAAACGAAAATGGCTCGATGTCGCTGCTTAGTTTTGACAAAGACCAAGAGCTCTCAACTCACGCAGCACCAGGCGATGCGCTACTTATCGCGCTTGATGGCGAGCTTGATTTAAAGATAGCTGACGAGAGCTTTCATCTTGTAAAGGGCGATAGCATCGTGCTTCCAGGCAAGATCCCACACGGCCTAAAAGTGAAAGACAAATTCAAAATGCTTCTAATCGTCACAAAAGACAAAATGTAAAAATAAGCCCTATTTTAGGGCTTTTCTCTTTTATAAATCACATTAAATTTACCCTTAATAACCCAAAAAGCAAAGTCATAATATAATCCCTTTAAAATTTAAAGAAGAGCTATGAAAAAAGAAAATTCCAAACTATTTTTACTACTATTTTTGGGTGCGCTTTCAGCTTTTGGACCATTTGTCACAGACCTTTACCTGCCAGCACTGCCAGCCATAACTGAGTGGTTTGGCACAAGCGTTTCAGCAACCCAGCTAACGCTTACGACCTCGATGGCAGGCCTTGCGATAGGTCAGCTAATAGTTGGCCCAATCAGCGATAAATTTGGGCGAAAAACGCCACTTACCATCTCGCTCATCATCTACACGATAAGCACGATTTTTATATTTTTTGCGCAAAATATCCAGTTTTTTATCTTTATGCGCATCATCCAAGGGCTTGCAAGTGCGGGTAGTCTCGTCATCTCAAGAGCCGTTGTGAGCGACCTTTACAAGGGCCATGAGATGACAAAATTTTTTAGTCTTATGATGGTTGTAAATGGTCTTGCTCCGATATTTTCACCAATAGGCGGCAGCTTGCTACTTAAATTTACCGACTGGCGCGGTATCTTTATGGCGCTAACGATCATCGGCATTTTGCTATTTATCGCAAATTTTTACTTCAAAGAGAGCCTAAGCCCTGCCAACCGCCTAAAAGTGCCTTTGCTAGAGACTTACAGCGTCTTTGGCAAAATTTTAAGAAAAAAGAAATTTATGCTATTTATCGCGATCCAGACATTTACGATGGCTGCGATGTTTGCCTATATCGCGGCATCTTCTTTTATCTTACAAGAGTTTTACCTGCTAAGCCCAGTAAGTTATAGCTTTTGCTTTGCCGCAAATGGCCTAGCCATCGTCATAGGTGCTAGGCTTGCAAGCCTGCTAAACGAGCGAAAGGCACTAAAAACTGGGCTTTTTGGCACCTTGTTTGCTAGCATTTTTATAGCGTTTATGCTTTGCTTTAAATTTGAAGTGATCGGCGTTATCATCGCATTTTTCTTGCTTTTGCTCTTTACTGGCTTCATCTTACCAACGGCCTCATCACTTGCGATGAATGAGGGCAGAGAGTACGCTGGCTCGGCCTCAGCAGTGCTTGGATTTTGCCCATTTTTCTTAGGTGGCATCATCTCGCCACTAGTTGGTCTTGGTGACATTTTTTACTCGACTTCAATAGCTATTTTAGCTTGCAGCGTGCTTGCCTTTATATCATTTTTAGGGCTAAAAAGAGTTGCGTAAAATTTATCTTGTCTCAAACACAAAGACGGCTGATGAGAGCGTTGTAAATTTAAGCGTTAGCAAGATAGAGTTTTTGAAATTTGAGATAAATTTAAGCGAATTTGACGCGCTTGTGGCAACCTCCAAAAATGCCTTTAAGGCTTTAAAATTTAATAGCATTTCGCCTATAAATTTACAAGTTTTTGCTATTGCAAATAGTTGCGCAGCAGCTGCAAAGGGGCTTGGATTTACTCAAATTTACACTGGGCAAAATGCACACGGAGATGACTTTGCAAGAGAAATTTTGCCACTTTTAAAAGGCAAAAAAGTGCTTTATCTAAAGGGCAAAGATAGCGCTTCAAATTTCTTAGAAATTTTACAAAAGGGTGGCGTAAATATAAAGGCGGTCATCGCTTATGAAAATGTCTTAAATCCTTGCAAAATGGAGCTAAAGCCACCAAAAAATAGCATTTTGATCTTCGCATCTCCGATAAATGTGAGAAATTTTCTAACTAATTTTGGCTGGGACGAGAGCTATCAGACGATAAGCATTGGAAAGGTCACTGCAAAAGAGCTAAAATTTAGCACGCCACTTGTTAGTCAAAGTCAAGATATAAACGCTTGTATCGCACTTGCCAAAACGTTACTTTAAGCAAAGAATTTATATAATTTTATTGCCTGAGTGAAGCGAGTCAGCATTTTACGGGGTCCAACACTTTTTTGTTAGCGAAAAAGTATGGGTGCCTTGTGATGTGGCTTCGTTTGAGCCTTAAACAGCGAGAAGTTGCAACCTTTTGGTATCCATCTATTTGCAAGATTGGCTTTGTTTATGGGCCACTCTTCTATGCGACGCCCACTTGGGTTTTTAAATTTACGGAGATAATATGAACATTCTCATAATAGGAAGTGGCGGCCGCGAATACGCCATTGCTCTAAAACTAAAAAGTGAAAAAAATATAAATTTATACTTTGCACCTGGAAATGGTGCGACCTCACGCCTTGGTGAGAATTTAGACATAAAAGACTTTCATGAGCTAGCAATTTTTGCCAAAAAAAATAGTATCGAGCTAACTATCGTGGGACCCGAAGCACCTCTTAGTGAAGGCGTAGTGGATATCTTTAAAAAAGAGGGTTTGCTCATCTTTGGACCAAGCAAAGCAGCAGCTAGACTTGAGGCTAGCAAGGCCTATATGAAGGACTTTTTAGCTAGAAATAATATAAAAACTGCAAGATATTTAAACACAGATGACAAAGAAAAAGCATTTAAATTTATCGATACCCTAAGCGCTCCGATGGTTGTAAAGGCTGATGGACTTTGCGCTGGAAAAGGCGTGATCATCGCAAATTCCAAAGAAGAAGCCAAAGAGGCAGTTAGCGACATGCTAAGTGGGGCTAGCTTTGGTGATGCTGGTAAATTTGTGGTGGTTGAAGAGTTTTTAGACGGCTTTGAGCTAAGCTTTTTTGCCATTTGTGACGGCGAAAATTTTGTAAGCTTGCCAGTGGCGCAAGACCACAAACGCCTGCTTGATAACGACGAAGGTCCAAATACTGGTGGCATGGGCGCTTATGCTCCAAGTCCGCTTGCTTCAAAAGAGCTTATAAAAAGGGTCGAAGAAGAGGTTGTAAAGCCAACTTTAAAAGGGATGAAAAACGAGGGCAATCCGTTTTGTGGAGTGCTTTTTGTGGGGCTGATGATCGTGAAAAACGAGCCTTATGTGCTTGAGTTTAACGTGAGATTTGGCGATCCTGAGTGCGAGGTTTTGATGCCATTAATCGACGGAAATTTGAGCGAAATTTTACTAAATGCTGCAAAGGGCGAGCTAAAGCCTATTAGTTTAAAAGATGAATTTGCTGTTGGCGTCGTGATGTCTAGCAAAAATTATCCTTATAAAAGTAGCCCAAAGGCTAAAATTTCAGTTTTAAATGATGTAAAAGACGCCCATATAGCTTACGCAGGCGTGAGCAAAGAGGGTGATGAAATTTACGCAGATGGGGGCAGAGTGCTAGTCTGCGTGGCGACTGCAAAGAGCATAAAAGAGGCGCGTGATAAGGCCTATGAGCTTTGCGAAAATGTCAAATTTGACGGAGCGCACTTTAGAAAAGATATCGCGTGGCAGGCTCTAAAATGAGTATGCAGATAGAAGAGAAGCTTCAAAACGAAGAAATTTCACTTGCTCCTTTTGCTAAGAGGATCATGGCGTTTTCTATCGATGAGATCATAGTTTCGTTTCTTTTTATGATTATCTATTGGGAGCCTCTTTCTACTAGCACTAATTATGATGATGCTAGAAATTTAGTATTAAATTTATTTTGGCAAGTGGTCGCTTTAAAAGTCATCTATCACACATTTTTTGTTTGGTATTACGGCGCAAGCCTCGGGCAGATGATAACAAAGACGATGTGTATAAATGTAGAAATTTTAGATAAGCCAAATTTAACTCAAAGTCTTGTTAGGGCGATATTTAGGATAGTTAGTGAAGCTTGTTTTTATCTTGGCTTTGCGTGGGCACTTTCAAACCCTGCAAGGCAGACGTGGCAAGACAAAATAGCAAAAACAGTGGTGATAAATGCGTAAAATTTTATTTTTAATTCCGGTTTGTGTTTTTAGTTTAAGTGCAGCAGTGCAAGATGTGCAGCTATTAGCTGATGATGTGAAGCAAGATAAGGGCATCGTAACGGCAAACAAAAACGTCGTTGTATATTCGCAAGAGTATCTTGTGACGGCTGATTGTGCTGTTTATGATCAAAACAACTCAGTCATTGAGCTCTTTGGCAATGTCAATATGATGAAAGGCAAAGATGAGGTCTCTCGCTCAAACTACGCTAAGCTAAATTTGAAAAACAACAACGCTGCCTTTGAGTCGCTCTTTATGATGAACAAAGATATGGAAGTTTGGATGAGAAGCGATGAGAGCAGCTCTGATAGTGAGTACTACAGAGTAAGAAAGGCGATGGTTTCAAGCTGCAACGTCCAAGATCCTGACTGGAGCATCACCTCAAGCTCAGCCATGCTAAACAAACAGAGTAAATTTTTGCACCTTTTTAACCCAGTCTTTCGCATAGCAAACGTGCCAGTCTTTTACCTGCCATACTTTGGCTTCTCAACTGATACTACAAGAAGGACAGGACTCTTGCCGCCAGAGCTTGGATATGGCAAGTCAGAGGGCTTTTACTACAAACAACCAGTCTATTTTGCTCCTTATAATGAGTGGGATCTGGAGTTTGATCCGCAGATAAGAACAAACAGGGGCGCTGGAATTTACGGTGCTTTTAGATTTACTGATTCGCCTGATTCAAGAGGTGAGATCAGTTTTGGTTCATTTACTGATAAAAACAGCTACCGAGCCAAGCAAAAAAGCGAGACTTCAAACAGAGCTGAACTAAAAAACAAAACTCACAAAGGTATCGGGCTAAAATATGAAAGAGATAAACTCATAAAATACCTTAGCGAGGCCGATCTGCAAGAGGGCATGTGGATAGATGCAACCAAGCTAAACGATATAGACTATCTAAATTTAAAGGGCAGAGATGATGACTACGACTCGCTTGTGACCTCTAAATTTAACTACTTCATAGCAAATGACGATCACTACTTTGGCACCTATGCGAAATACTACATAGATACCGAAAAAATCGGCTCAAAGAACGAAAACAAAGATACGCTTCAAGAGCTTCCATCGCTTCAGTATCATAAATTTACAGACGACATAGTCTTGCCAAATATCTTATATTCAATCGATCTTCAATCACATAGATATGATAGAAAGATAGGCGTTAGAGCAACTCAGTATGAATTTACTCTACCAGCTTCAGTGCATGTGCCACTATTTGATGATAGCCTAACGTTTTCATTTTACGAGTATCTTTACGCTTCAAGGATAAACTACGAAAACAAGATAAATTCATTTGATGACAAAAGAGAAGATAAACACGCAAATTTTGTAAATAACTACCATAAATTTGCTCTTCATACGGACCTTGCAAAGGCGTATGAGAGCTTTTATCACACTTTAAATTTTGGTGCTGAGTATTTGCTACCAGGCTATAGAAAAGGAAATTTAGACGACGAGTTTATCTATGACAAAGATCTAAATGAATATGAAAATTTCTTAGCTCAAGATCAGAGCAAAGAAGAGGTTTCTGGCTATTTGACGCAGTATTTCTTTAACGGCAGCGGCAGAAAGGTTGTCAAACACAGCATCTCACAAGGTTACTACACAAAAGATGATGAGTATTCAAATTTAAAAAATGCCATCTACCTATATCCGTTTGAGAATTTTAGCCTTTATAACAAGCTTGAGTACTCACACAAAGATAGAGAGCTTAAAAAGGTGCAAAACGGACTTTACTATACGCACGATCTATTTTGGATAAATATGCTCCACACGATGAAAAAGAGCGACAGCCTTGCTAAAAATAGTGCAACAAAAGATAGCTACTTTACAAGCAGCGCTGGCGTGAAGCTCCCGCATCAATATAGCTTAATCGGTGGCTGGCAATACGACCTTGAGAGAAGCTACACAAAGAGCTGGAGAGTTGGCGTGCTTCATCAAAGAAAGTGCTGGAACTACGGGCTGATCTACCAACACGATGTCGAGCCGACAACAACGACAAATGGTTCAGCTTCAACTAAGAAAAGCGGCATCTACTTTACTATAAATTTCTATCCGATGGGCGGCTTACACTATGACTTTTCACAAAGCAGCACCACTTCATCAAGTAGCAAATAAGATGGCTAGATAATGGCAAGCGTTAAATTTAAAGATCAACTAGATGCAGCTAACAAGCTCATCGAGATCTTGCCAAAAAAAGAGCTAAATGACGCTAAGACGATAGTTCTTTGCATGTCGCTTGAGTCAGTTATTCTGACTGATGTGGTTTGCAGGGGGCTAAATTTAAGCTATGAGATGCTCTTTAGCGAGCCAATCCCTGCGCCAAACAACAGTGAATGTGACGTAGCGATAGTTAGCGAAACTGAGGATATCGTGCTAAACGATCCTCTCATAAAAGCTTTTAACATAAGCTATGACTACATCTACGGCGAAGCGCATAGAAAATATGAAGAGAAAATTTTAAAAAATGTCTATAAATACCGAAAAGGAAATTTGATAGGAGAGCTAAAGGGCAAGAATATTTTACTGATCGATGAGGGGTGTGAGACTGGCATGACGGCACTCATCTGCATAAAGACGCTGCTTGATGTGAAGGTAAAATCCATCTCATACGCAACGCCGATGATAGCCACTGATGTCTTTGCAAATTTAAATGATATGGTCGATGAAATTTACACGATAAACAAGATCGTTGATTTTATCGATGTGGATTCGTATTATGAGAAGAAGATCGAGGCTACGAGCGAGCGCATCATGTCGATATTAGAAGAGAGCCCTCACTATTTACCGTTACAAAAACAACAAGGAGATAAAAATAATGCAATATAGTATAGAAGTCAATAATCAGGTCGAAATTTTTGACCTTAATAAAGTAGCTAAACAAGCTAGTGGGGCAGTGCTTTTAAGGGTGAAAAACACCGTAGTTTTAGCAACTGTGGCAAGAGAAGATGTGCAAGTTGAAGAGGACTTTTTGCCTCTAACGGTGCAATACATCGAAAAAGCTTACGCTGCTGGTAAAATACCAGGTGGTTACGTCAAGCGCGAGACCAAGCCAGGCGACTTTGAGACGCTAACAGCTCGCATCATAGATAGATCACTTCGCCCACTTTTTCCAAAAGGCTACGCATACCCAACACAGATCGTTGTCATGGTACTTTCAGCTGATCCTGAGGTTGATTTGCAAGTTGTGAGCCTAAATGCGGCTTCAGTTGCACTTTACCTTAGTGACATCCCTGTAAATCGCCCAGTTTGTGGCGTAAGGGTTGGCTATATAGATGATAAATTTGTTATCAATCCAAGCAACTCTGAGCTAAAACAAAGCGCGATCGATCTTTATGTTGCTGGCACAAAAGATGAGCTTTTGATGATCGAGATGAGAAGCTTGCCTCAGCAAACTACGCAGCTCATACCGATGGTAGCGATAGAGCCGATGATAGATCCAAGCCTAAGCGATAGCATGGCGCAAAAGCAAGTGATGAATGAATTTAGCGAAGATAAGATGGTTGAGGCGATCGACTTTGCTGGCAAGGCTATACTAAGAGCTAGCAGCGCTTACGAAGAGGCGTTTAAAGAGCATAAAAAAGATGACGCCGCACTTGAGCTAAAGCCAGAGATAGAAAATGAAAATATCGCTATTTACATCGATAAATTTTATAAAGCAGAGGTTAAAAACGCGATCAATCAAATGGCAAAGAGCGAGCGTGCAAGCGAGCTTGGCAAGATCGCTAAACAAATTTCAAGCGATGAGGTAGCTCAAAAAGAGGGCTGGGACGAGGCTGTCATCTCAAATGTCCTTGGTAAATATAAAAAGAAAATAGTAAGAGAGCAGATCATAAACGAGGGCGTTAGAGCCGACGGACGCGGGCTTGAAGAGGTTAGACCTATTAGCATCGAGACAAATGTCCTTCCAAATGCTCATGGCTCATGCCTCTTTACAAGAGGTCAAACTCAGGCGCTAGTTGTCGCCACTCTTGGCACAGATAGCGATGCTCAGATGTATGACATCCTAACTGAAAAAGCTCCTTTGGTTGAGAAATTTATGTTTAACTACAACTTCCCAGGCTTTAGCGTCGGCGAAGCAAGCCCACTTAAAGCTCCTGGCAGACGTGAGCTTGGACATGGAAATTTAGCCAAACGTGCCCTTGCACCAAGCATCGATCTAGCTTCTCCATATACGATAAGGGTCGTTTCAGAAATTTTAGAGAGCAACGGCTCAAGCTCTATGGCTAGCGTTTGCGGTGGCTCGCTCGCACTTAGAGCAGCTGGGGTTAATACCCAAAAACTAGTCGCTGGTGTTGCGATGGGTCTTATATTTGAAGGTGATAAACACGCTGTTTTAACCGACATCATGGGGCTTGAAGACCACGACGGCGATATGGACTTTAAAGTTGCTGGCACAAGTGATGGCATCACAGCGCTTCAGATGGACATCAAGCTTGGAGGCATCAGCCTAGAGGTGCTAAAAGAGGCGCTTTATCAAGCAAAACGCGGCAGAGAGCACATCCTTGCTCTAATGACACAGGCTGATAAAAATATAGAGATAAACGAAGACGTATTGCCAAAACTTGAGCTATTTAACGTTGATCCAAGCAAGATCGTAGATATCATCGGTCAAGCTGGCAAGACTATAAAAGAGATCATCGAGAAATTTGAGGTTTCGATCGACCTTGATAGAGAAAAAGGCGAGGTTAAAATCGCAGGCGGCGCTAAGAAAAACGTCGATGCAGCAAAAGACTACATCATCTCTATCACTTCAAAAGAGAACTCTCGCTCGTTTGGCAAAAAGCCGTTTAAACACGACAAAGAGCGTGTAAAACCGACATTTAATATCGGAGATGAGTTTGTTGGAAGCGTAAAAAGCGTGGTTGATTTTGGAGTATTTGTCGAGTTAAAAGATGGTGTTGATGGTCTGCTTCACATCTCAAAGATAAAGAGCCCATTAAACGTAGGCGATCAGGTAAAAGTGTGTGTGAGCGAGCAAAAAGGAAACAAAATTTCGCTCTCTTTGGTTGAATAAATTTTTAAAGGATAGATGATGAAATACAAAAAGTTACTTTTTCCAATAGGAGCAGGGGACGATATCGAGCCAAGAATTTACGGTGCTTTAAAGGTTGCACAATGGTTTAAAGCTCACATGGAGATCCTCACTTGCCAACTAGATCCAAGCGTGGTTTATAATATGAAAATGACGCTTCGTGGTGGAGTGCTTTTTGAGGAATTTTTAAAATCAGCCAAGTCCGAGCTTGCGGTTGAGCACGAAGAGAACGAAAAGCTTTTTAATAAAATTTGTGCAGATCTTGGCATAAAGGTGAGCGATGAGGTCATAGAAGATGTCTGCACTGCAAATTTCACCATCCACAGCGGAAAAAGAAGCGCTATAGTTGAGCAAGAGAGTAAATTTTGCGATCTAGTCGTAGCTGCAGTGCCACTTGATGGCAAGATCACAGGTACATTTGAGTCAGCTGTTTTAAAAAGCGGCAAAAACGCGATCGTTATACCTAGAAAGTTACGTGAATTTAAGGCTGATAATATCCTTGTAAGCTGGACAGGAACAACTCAAAGCTCAAGAGCCCTAACTGGCGCGATCGATCTTTTAAAGAGCGCTAAAAAGGTTCAGTGTATCACTTCAAAAGCAAGCCTTGGCGATAACGCCGAGCTAAATCTTAAAAAGCTTGAAGAGTATTTTAAAATTCATGGCATTAGTGCGTCTTTTGAGATCATAGCAACTACGATGATACCAGGCGAGGCACTTTTAAAAGCTGCAAATGATAGAAATGCAGACCTCATCGTAGCCAGCAGATACGGCGAAAACGGACTAATGGAGATGGTCCTTGGCGGAACATCAAGATTTTTCTTAGAACATACAAATATCCCAGTTTATCTATAATGGATTGCGGCTTAGTCCGCGATCTAATTTTTTAAAACAATTTTTTTGCTTTGCAAATTTTAAAATTTGCTAGAGCTTCTCTTGTAAAAAATATTTTTAGTTTATAATCGGAAATTTTAAAATTTGATAGATAATTCTTGAGTGTTAAATTTGAAATTTATAGATAAATACAAAGATTAAATTTAAGATTTAGAATTAAAAAGATTAAAAAATTCCAACCCAGCTTAAACCAGGTTGAAATTTATGAAGATTTATGAAGCAGTTTGATTAAAATTTATTCTTTCTTACTTCACTTACTATTGTCTTAGCCATGTTATCAACATCGCTTGTTACTTCATTAGCTCTATTAGCAATCACAACATTTTCTTTTGTTAAGTGATCTATTTGAGCAACTGACTCATTTATCATATTAATGCCTTCACTTTGCTCTTTGATTGATTCACTCATCTCATTTATTGATTGAGCTAATACATTTGTATTTGCTTCTATCTCACCAAGTGATTTTTGAGTTCTCTCTGCTAGTTTTCTAACTTCATCAGCAACAACTGCAAATCCTCTACCATGTTCTCCAGCACGTGCTGCTTCTATTGCAGCATTAAGAGCAAGTAAATTTGTTTGATCTGCTATATCTCTAATGATAGTTATGATGTTTTTAATTTCATCACTTTGTCTTATAACATCAGCTGTCTTTTGAGATATGGCATTCATTGAGCTAGACATTTGTTCAACTGCAGCAGCGCTTTCTTGAAGTGAGCTTGCTTGTGTGCTAGCGCCTTGTGTAAGCTCTTTCATAGCTGAAGCTAGGGTTGTAGCCTTTTCTTCAAGCATCTTGGCATCATTTAAATTTGAGTTTAGCATAGTGCAAATTACTTCACCCATATTTGATACTCCAAGTATCATAGCCTTTAGATCAGCCTCTAGCTCTTCGTTTATCTCAACCTTTGCTGTAAAGTCGTTTTTAGTATATGAGCTAAGAACATTTGTTATGCCCTTTAAATTTGCTGATATAGACGTAAAGAATTTATTTAGTAGCTCTTTTAGCTCATTTAGCGATGGGTTGTTTGGAGTTGAGCCTATCTTTGCTCCAAGGTTTCCTTTGATCATTAAATTTGCTACCTTATTTAGCTCATCTATCATAGTGCTATCTTTTTTGATACCAGCTACGACTTTGTCGATGTTTTCATTTATCGCTTTACTCATTTCACCAAATTCATCATTTGATCTTACCTCTAGCTTGCTTGGTGCTTTTGCTTCGTAAGTTACAAATTTAAATAGATCATCGAGCTTAGATTGGATAGTTTTTATAGGGTTAAGAGACTTTTTAAGTAAGAAATAGACAAATGCTGAGAGGATAACGATAAATAGCACTGCTAGGATTAGTTGGATCTTTAGGAGGGGCATAGTCTGGCTCGTGAAAGTATCGGCATTTATCGCAGCAACTGCGAGCCAGCCGTCGTCATTTATAGGTAAAATTTTAGCAGTTACATTTTCGCCTTTTTCGTTTGTATAGGATATGAGACCATTCTCATCAAAATCTTTATTTGCATATTTTTGAGCTAAAAGTTTTGTGGATTTTACAGCTTTGCCAAGTAGATCTAATGTATCATGAACTAAAACTACGCCATCTTTGTTCATAAAATATATATAACCAAACTCAGTCTTTCCCATGTCAAGCAGTTTTTCAGCAATGCTTTGACTATCGACATCTATACCGCTTACACCAACTACTTTACCATTTTTATAAAGTGCAGTGGAGAATGTGATGACTAACCTATTTGTTGTTGCATCTACATAAGGTTCTGAAAAGACTGTTTTGCCACTATCTTTAGCTTCCTTATACCAGTCTCTTGTCCTAGCGTCATAATCATCTTTTTCCTTAGTTAGTATTTCACCGGTGCTTACATATAGTTTAGGCTCACTTTCTATGCCATAATAGATATCGCCAACGATATCATTGGAGTTTTCTTTTTCTACTTTTAGTTTAGATATAAATTCATTATCGCTATTTAAATTTGTCAAATTTTTAGTAAGCCTCTTTGAAGCATCGCTATAATCAGCAATAAAACTTTGTGCTACTGATTTTACATCTTTTAAAATTTGATCTTGATTTTGACTAACTAGTTTGATAACTTTGTCTTTTGCATTATTGTAGCTTACAACTGACATAGCTATAAAACAAATGCTAAGAAGAATAATAAGTGTCAAGGCGATCTTATTGGTTATTGATCTCATAATTTCCCTTTAAATTTTTGTATAAATTAATTATTCTCTAAATCGACATATTTAATAATTTTTAAATATTTCTTTGGGAAAATTTTTAGATATTTTGTCAAAAATAGCTATTGCACTTGTTGATACCAATTAGCTATTTATCTAAGCTTTGTCTCGAAAAATGCGTTAAAAAGCGAGTTTATGCCTTGCTTTGTAAATTTCTCCATTATCTTTTCGAGCTGCGGTTTTTCTTGCCAGACGGGCTCATCTACGAGGCTCATTTTTGCTAGTTCATTTTGAGCGTCTATGTAGCTACCAAGGCTATCTATTAGCCCCATTTTTAGGGCATTGTGTGCCAAAAAGACCCTTGCATTTGCCCACTCGTCTTTTTTATTGATGTCCAAATTTCTAGCCTCCGCCACGTCGCTTACAAAGAGCATGTAAGCGTCATTTACGAGCCCTTGCAAGCTCTCACGCTCCTGCTTACTCCAACTCCTCATAAAGGTGCCAGCCTCTTTAAACTCGCCAGCCTTCACCACCTGCTCGCTCACGCCTAAATTTTTGGCTAAATTTTCGATGTTTGCCCCTTGCATGATGACGCCGATCGAGCCTATGAAAGCGCCTGGATTTGCTACGATAGTATCGGCATTTACTCCAGCGTAGTAGCTACCACTCGCCATGTTGCCAGCGGCGTATGCGAGCACTTTTTTACTCTCTTTTAGTCGCTTGACCGCCATGGCTAGCTCTACGCTGGGGCTTAGCGCACCGCCTGGACTGTCGATGTAGAGCAGCACGCCTTTGATGTTGCTATCAGCTCTTGCTTTTTCGAGCTCGTCTAAAATTTCACTAGTATCCACTATCGTGCCGGTGATGTCGATGCGGGCTAAATTTGGCTCTTTTATCTTGCCATTTGGCGCAAATATGAAAAATAGTATCAGTAAAAATATGAGCGCTTTAAAGTAGTTGTTTATAAATTTAAAAATTCCCAAAATTACTCTAAAAATAAGCCTTAAAATTTGCAAATTTTGCCTCCGATATATAGTTTTTTAGCCTCGTTTGTGTGAAGTATGAGTTGAAGTATTAGCTCGCTATCATCGCACTCTAGGTCGTTATAGATTGCGATATCAGCCGCACGTCCTGCCTTTATCTCGCCGTTATTTGTCCTAAGCGCCTTTGCACCTCCATGCGTTGCAGCGACAAAAAGTCTGGTGGCAAGCTCGTTTAGATCAAGGCTCGCGTGGGTAAAAAGTGCGGTTCTTAGTTCATGCCAGAAATTTAGGCTGATATTTGAGCTAAGGCCGTCTGTGCCGATATTTAAGCTGACATCATTTTTAAAAATTTCTTTTAAATTTAATGCCTTTTTGCCAAGCAGTCTATTTGAAACGGCACAGTGTGTCAAGCTGTGATGGGGCTTAAATTTAGCAAAATCGCTCACATAAACACAGTGCGTAAATAGCGTATTTATCTCACGAAACATCGCAAAGTAGCCCTGCGCGTCATACATCGGCTTTGGATCTTGGCTAAATCTTAAAAGATGCTTTTTAAAGCCACCGCTGCCGTCCTCTAGCCACTGCTTTTCAGCCTTGCTCTCTAAAAAGTGCGTGCTTACAAGCAGGTCATCTTTTTTGGCTATCTCAAGGGCGGCTTTGGCTAGCTTTGGGTGCACAGAGTAGGGCGAGTGTAGCGAGATAGCTGGAGTAAAATTTTGGCTTTTATAGCTGTTTGTTTTTTCAAATTTAGCTAAGAAATTTTGCAAATTTTGCTTAGCCATCTGCTCATTTGAGCCTAAAATTTCACTAAAAAGCACGACTTTTAGCGGACTAGCGGCTAAAATTTCAAGATCACTACCAAAGCTAGATATCTCGCCAATGGTACAAACTCCGCTTTTTAACAGCGAATTTATGGCTTCATTCATCGCTTTTTTAGCGTCCATTTTAGCTAGCTCGCCACCTTTATCGACGATAGAGCCAAGCCATTTTATAAAGTCGCCATATTTTAGAGTGCTAACGTTTGAGCTAAACTCCAAATGAACGTGCGTATTTACGAACGCTGGGGCGATCACGCTATCACCAAAGTCGCAAATTTTCGCCTCTTTAAATTTCTTTTGCGCCTCTTTTTCGCTTGTAATTTCTAAAATTTTATCATTTTCAATGACAAGACAAGAATTTCTTAAAATTTTTGGATTTTCTCCGCCAGTGATGATCTTTTTTGCTTTTAAAATTTCCATTTCTAGCCTTAAATTTTTGTTATTGTAGCGAAAATTTAGGAACGAAAATGTATAATTTGGGCTATTTAATCAAAAAGGAGTGACATGGATAAGAAGCTAAAAATAATGGTTATCCAAGGCCCAAATATCAACATGCTTGGCGCTAGAGAGCCAGGAATTTACGGCGTTATGAAGATGGAGGATATCCACTCTCAAATGAAGATCGTTGCCGATCAAAATGACGTTGAGATCGAGTTTTTTCAAAGCAACCTTGAGGGCGAGCTAGTCGATAAGATCCAAGAGTGCTTGGGCGATGCTGACGGCATCATCATAAATCCAGCCGCTTACACTCACACATCTATCGCTATCCGTGACGCGCTAAGTGCGGTTGCACTGCCAGTTATCGAGGTGCATATCAGCAACGTTTATAGAAGAGAAGAATTTCGCCACAAAAGCCTCATCGCACCAGTTGCAGCAGGTCAGATCGTGGGCTTTGGGCCAGTTGGCTATCATTTGGCGATGATAGGCATGCTTCAAATTTTTGAGCAGATCAAAGCAGTAAGAGCAAATCAAAAAGCACAATGAATTTCATCTTAAAGGACGAAAACGCCGTATTTTACGAGTGCGGATACAGCTGCGACAATGAGTTATTGCTGTGTCTTGACGGCGTGAAATACTTTTTCACGGACGCGAGGTATTATTTCGAGGCAAAAAGCTGCGTAAATGAAGGCGTGGTCGTTCTTTTAGCGCAGAGAAATTTAATAAGTGAGGTGCGGGCATTTTTAAGAAAGATGAAGCCAAATAGCCTTGTTTTTAACCCTGATGAGCTAAGCTTAAGCGAATTTAACGCGCTTAGCAAGGGCTTTAAGATAAATTTTAAGCCAAAGGCAAATTTCTCTAGGCTAAAGAGAATTTGCAAGAGCGAAGATGAGATAAAAATTTTAAAAAAGGCTAGCGAATTTGGAGCAAAATGCTTTGACGAGTTTGCCAAATTTGTGCGTGAAAATGGCGAAGGGATGAGTGAAAAAGAGCTTCATTTCAACGCCTCGCTCATCTTTAGGCAAAAAAATGAGCTAGGTCTTAGCTTTGATCCGATCGTAGCGATAAACGAAAATGCCGCAAAGGCGCATGCGCTGCCTGGAGATAAAATTTTAAAAAGGGGTGACTTGCTGCTACTTGACGCTGGGGTTAAATTTAAGCGTTACTGCTCTGATCGCACCAGAACTGCTTGCTTTGATGAAAATTTTAACTTCTCAAAGGAGCAGAAATTTAAAAACGCCAAAATGCAAGAAATTTACGAGATCGTAAAAGAGGCTCAGGCTGCTGCGATAGAGGTCGCAAGAGCTGGCGTGAGGGCGTGCGAGATAGACCTTGCGGCAAGAAGCGTCATAGCAAAAGCTGGATATGAAAAGGCCTTTTTTCACTCGACAGGACACGGCGTAGGTGTCGATATACACGAGCTTCCAGTCATCTCAGCAAGAAGCGATACGCTCATAAAAGAGGGCATGGTCTTTAGCGTGGAGCCTGGAATTTATCTAGAAAATGAATTTGGCGTGCGCATCGAGGATGTGGTGGTCGCAAGAGAAGGTGGGTGCGAGATTTTATGAGGCTAGCTGGAGCAAGAAAGATCGTAAAAAGCCGTTTTTGCCCTAGTTTTTTTCAAAAAAGAGATGAGTTTAAGTATGAGGCGCTAGTTGGCATGGGTGGCAACATCGGTGATAGCGCAAAGAGGTTTGATAAATTTATAAGAGCGATTAGTGAAGATAGGCGTTTTCACGTGGTTGAAGTCTCGCCGATCCTTATAAATGCGGCATTTGGCTACGAAGCGCAGGATGATTTTAGTAACGCTGTTATAAATTTACAAACATCTGTGAGCCCTAGAAATTTGCTAAAAATTTTAGGGCACTATGAGAGTAAATTTAAGCGCGTGAGGACGTTTAAAAATGCGCCACGCACGCTTGATCTGGATATTTTGTATTTTAGTAAAAAAGTCTATAAGACGCCGCGCCTTATCGTCCCGCACCCAGGGGCTAGCAAGAGGCTTAGCGTGATCGTGCCACTAGGGCTTATGAGAGGTTAAAGGATATAAATGGCTACAAAATTTCATACTTTTACAGGTGAGAGCACCATCGAGGCTTTGAAAAAGGCTCAAGAAGCGTGCGGCGAGAAGGCCATACTCGTTACCACAAAGCAAATTCAAGCCAAAACGATAAACAAAAAGCCGCTTTATGAAATTTTAGTAAGCGTCGAAGAGGACGAGTTAAAGCAGCCACCAAAGCCAAATGTAAAAGCAATAAACTATGAAAATGCCTACTCTAAATTTAGTAAAAACTACGAGCCACCAAAGCCAAAATTTGAGATAAAAGAAGAGCCTGCTAAATTTGAAGCAAAGACGACGTCGCCTGAGCCTTACGATCCAAATGAGAGCGTGCTTTTAAACATCTCAGACGTTGCAAAAGAGATAAGCGCGATCGCAAATGTCGATATGAACGAGATAAAAGAGCCAAGCACAAATGGCATGAATAAAAAAATAGACGACGTAGCGAAGCAAGTAAGCGTGCTAAGCGAGAAAATAGGGCTGATAACTGACATGATCTGGGACGAAAAAGCCCCAAATCGCAACAATCTCTCGATCCCGCCAGAGTTTGCTAGCATCTACAAGCTCGCAAAACAAAGTGGCATGAAAGAGGAGCATTTAGAAGCGATCATGCAAACGACGCTTGAAAATTTGCCTGTTTCTATGAAAAGCAACCCAACCGCGGTAAAAAGATACTTTTACTCGCTTTTGCGAAATATGCTGCCTTGCAGAAAAGAGCTCGGCGATAAAAAACAGCGCATAATGATGCTAGTTGGCCCAACTGGAGTTGGCAAGACGACGACTCTTGCAAAGCTCGCGGCTCGTTTTGCATACGGTAACGAAAAGCGCTATAAAACGGGCATCATCACGCTTGATACATACCGTATCGGAGCGGTCGAGCAGCTATTTCAATACGCTAAGATGATGAAGCTACCGATCCTTGATGTAATAGAGGTCGAGGACTTTCAAAACGCTATAAAGCAGCTTAGCTACTGCGACGTGATACTAATCGACACCACTGGAAATTCGCAGTATGACAAAGAAAAGCTTGAAAGACTTGATAAATTTTTAAAGCATAGTGGCGCAAAGATCGATGTAAATTTAGTCCTCTCAGCTGGCTCAAAGGTCGAGGATCTGATAGAAATTTATAATGGATTTTCATTTTTGGAGATCGACACTTTAATAATCACGAAATTTGACGAGACCAAAATTTTTGGCAACGTCTTTTCGCTGATATATGAGACAAACACGCCAGTTAGCTACTTTAGCGTGGGTCAAGAGGTGCCTGATGATCTTGTGGAGGCAAAGAGCGAATTTTTAGTAGAGTGCGTGTTTGACGGCTTTACAAAGCAAAAGGCTAGCGATGAATAACCAAGCGCAAAAACTACAAAATTTAGTTCAGTCTCAAAATAAGGCTAAAAATACGCATTTTATAGCGATCACAAGTGGCAAAGGCGGCGTTGGCAAGAGCACGATAAGTGCAAATTTAGCAAATGTCTTGTCGCAAAATGGCTACAAAGTAGGGCTTTTTGACGCTGATATCGGCCTTGCAAACCTTGATGTTATTTTAAATGTCAAAATGGGCAAAAACCTGCTTCACGTGCTAAAAGGCGAGTGCAGCCTAAAAGATATCTTGATACCTATAAATAAAAATCTCATCCTCATCCCTGGCGAGAGCGGCGATGAAATTTTAAAATTTAACAATCAATTTTTATTTGAGAGATTTTTAGATGAGGCGAGCGAGCTTGATCAGCTTGACTTTTTGATCATTGATACCGGTGCTGGCATAGGCGGCAGCACACAGCTCTTTTTAGAAGCGGCTGATGAGGTTGTCGTGGTAACCGTGCCTGACCCTGCAGCGATAACCGATGCATACGCGGTCATAAAGATCGTTTCAAGGTTTAAAAATAACGAGCTTTTGCTACTAAATATGGTAAAAAACGAGGCTGAGGCCACTAGAATTTATGAAAATGTAAAACGAGTGGCAAATGCAAATATCGGACCAAATTTAAATTTAGAGTTAATTGGCTACGTGGCTTCTGATAAGAGCGTGGCAAGGAGCATAAAGCAAAGGACACTCTTTACAGATGACGAAGCTTACGGCTCTGCTAGCGTGCAGATCAAGCAGATAGCTTCGAATTTGCTTTATAGGTTGGAACGAAAAGTGCTTAAAGATGAGCAAAGCAGGAGCTTTGGGGGCTTCTTTAAGCGTTTGATAGAACAATTTTAATGGAGATTGAGCTTTGCGTGCAGAAAATTTTATAGCATTTTTTACGGTTTGTGGATTTTTCATAGGCATAGTTTTTACCTTGCTAAAGGTGAGCGAGCCTATCGAAATGCTCGTTTATACGCTAGTTATTACTTTGTTTTTTTACCTTATAATTCACATCGTGATAATGAACTACGTCGATGTAAAAAGGACTTTGAAGAAATTTTTTGACAAGCAAAGACATGAGGAGATCGCTGATTATCTCATCTCTGAGCTAAACGTTAGGGAAAAACGGATGGAAAATATCATGCTAAAAGTAACCACCGAAAATTTAGACTCTGGTAAGCAAAATGTACGAACTAAAGCAAAAGCAGCTTAACGCTTATAAAAGCACCATTAAAAAAGAGCAAGACGAGATCGTCTTAAAATACATGCCAGCTCTGCGCGCGATGGCGTTTAGGCTAAAGGAGCGCTTGCCTTCAAGTATCGACGTAAACGACCTTATAAGCGTTGGCGTTGAAGAGATGATAAAGCTTAGCAGGAAGTATGACAAAGAGCAAAACGACTCATTTTGGGGATATGGCAAAAAGAGAATTTATGGCTCGATGTTAGATTATCTAAGAGCGCTTGATGTCGTTAGTAGAAGCGATAGAAAGCTAGTAAAGAGCATAAATACCGAGATAGATAACTACTTTAACACACACGAAGAAGAGCCAAGTGACGAGTATCTGGCTGAAAAACTAAATGAAGATATCGAAAAGATAAGAGAGGCAAGGGGAGTTAGTGGCATCATCACCATTTTGCCAATAGATGAACAAATGGAGCTAATCGGTCAAAGCGATGTTGAAAAAAGCGTAGAAAAAGAGGATCTTATCTTAAAGATCGAAAGTGCGTTAAAGGACTTTGACGAGCGTGATCAGATGATAGTTCAGCTTTACTACTACGAAGAGCTAAATTTAAAAGAGATCAGCGAGATAATGAACATCAGCGAGAGTAGAATTTCACAAATTCATAAACGTTTGCTTGATCGCATCAGACGCAGCTTGGGGGTTTAATGGCTGATATTTTAAGTCAAGAAGAGATAGATGCGCTACTTGAAGTCGTCGATGAAGACGGCGATACGAGTAGTATCGATGTTGAAGAGAACCAACAGAGCGAGCAAAGACAAATTATCGTTTATGATTTTAAACGCCCAAACCGCGTCAGTAAAGAGCAGCTCCGTGCGATAAAAGGCATCCATGATAAGCTTGCTAGAAATTTAGCTAGTCAAATTTCTAGCGTAATGAGAAGTATTGTTGAGATCAGACTTCACAGCGTCGATCAGATGACATATGGCGAGTTTTTGATGAGTTTGCCAAGTCCAACGAGCTTTAACGTCTTTTCTATAAAGCCGCTTGATGGCAACTGTGTTTTGGAGATAAATCCGAGTATCGCATTTCCTATGATAGATCGTTTGCTTGGCGGAACTGGTGAAAATTTTGAAACAAATAGAGAACTGACTGACATCGAGGTAAATTTGCTTGATGCGGTACTTAGAATGATCATGCAGCGCTTAAAAGAGAGTTGGGCGATGATAACTGATATGTACCCAAATGTCGAAGCAAAAGAGAGTAGCCCAAATGTCGTGCAGATCGTATCTCAAAATGAGATCGTCATCATGGTCGTCATGGAGATCATCGTTGGCAACTCAAGCGGTATGATAAATTTATGCTATCCGGTCATCTACCTAGAACCGATCCTCTCGCGCCTTGCGAACAGGGACATCATGCTTGGTGAAACTAGCGCTAAGAAGAGTAGAAATAAAGAGTTAAAAACGCTTATCGGAAGAGCTGAAATTCTATACGAAGCGATATTAGGAAAATCAATCGTTAGTGTAAATGAGTTTTTAAATTTAAAAGAGGGTGATATCTTAAGGCTTGATAGAGGTGCTGATGATAAGGCGATCGTTTGCATTGATAAAAAAGAGGTATTTTTGGCTGAAGTTGGACTTCATAGATTTAGAAAGTCTATCAAGATCGAGCAGCTAATCCGCTCTGACAAAGACGAGATCAAACACATCCTAGAAAAATACGAAGAAGAGCGAAAAGCAAAACTAATGGCATACGACGAGGCCAACGAACACAACAACGAAGAAGAGAGCGAAGATAATGACGAATGAATTTTTTAACATCTTTTCAAATGAACTAAAAGCGACCATTGAAGGACTAACAGGCAGAGCGCCAGAGATCGGCGAGAGAAACGAATTTGATGCCCCTACTCAAAATGGTATAAAGCCACCAGTTGTTATGGCTAGTGTTGCTTTAAGCGGTGACATTAATGCTAAAGTTGAGATAGTATGTACGCCAGTACTAGTCAGCGCTGTTAGCGAATGGATGATGGGCGAAGAGGAAATCTCACGTAATGAAAATCTTGGAAATGACGAGCTTGACGCCGCCAAAGAGATCTTTTCAAACCTCTTTAGCGCCTTTAGCACCTCTCTTGGTGCGCAAAAAGGTATGCCAAAAATCAACTTTGAGGTGATAAATGTAAATTTCTTAGATGAAAATTCCCCTCTTGATTTTAGTGTTTATGAAAAGCTTTTTTTATTTAACGTAAAGATAGAGGATCTAAACGAGCATATTGGCTTTGCTTGCGATCATGCGCTGATGAGATTTTTTGAACCAACTAAAACTGAAGCATCAGCAGCCCCTGCTAGCGCACCTCATAACTCCAAAAATGAATTTAGCGCAGAAGAGATGAGAAATATCGGCCTTATTATGGATGTTAGGCTACCTATTCGCGTGAGAATCGGCTCAAAAAGGATGCTCTTAAAAGATGTGCTCACTATGGATATAGGCTCAGTCATCGAGCTAAATCAGCTAGCAAACGACCCGCTTGAAATTTTGATAGGAGACAAGGTGATAGCCCTTGGCGAAGTTGTCATAATAGACGGAAATTTTGGCATCCAGATCACTCAGATAGGCTCAAAACGCGAGAGGCTTCAGCAGTTAAAATAATGAATGAATTAGTAAATGATCTCTTAAAATTTCCAAGCATTTTAAAGTATAAAAACAAAAATGTAACCTTCTTTGGCTCGGCTAGATTTGATGAAGAAAATTTCTACTGCAAAAAGGCATACGAGCTAGCTTACAAGCTAAATGAGCTAGGTTTTGCCATCTTAACTGGCGGAGGAGATGGCATAATGAGAGCGGCAAATAAGGGTGCGTTTGATAGCGCAAAGTCCCCTAGCGTCGCACTAAACGTGAGGCTGCCGTTTGAGCAAAATACAAATCCATACGTCACTGCAAAATATCTCTTTTCAAATTTAAGCCCAAGAAAATTTGCCCTAACTGATAGCTCTATCGCATTTGTCGTCTTTCCTGGTGGCTTTGGCACGCTTGATGAGCTATTTGAAATTTTGGTGCTAGCTCATGTTGGTAGCAAAAAAGTGAAAATTTTTCTTTATGGATGCGAGTTTTGGCAAGGGCTTGATGAGTTTATACGAAAGACGCTGATCCCTCAAAAAACGATAAACGAAGAAGATCTAAGCTTATATAAAATCACCGATGATCTGGAGCTTATCGTAAGCGAAATTTTGGCTATTTAAAAATAAGATATAAAATATCGCCTTTAAATTTAAAAAAGGTAAAAATATGAAAATAATGGTTGCAATGAGCGGCGGAGTAGATAGCACGATGACGGCTAAATTTCTGCAAGAGGCCGGGCATGAGGTGCAAGGCTGCTACATGATGCTTCATCAAAAGCCAGGATACCACGAAGAAAACATCAGAAAAGTCAAAAAAGTGGGCGAATATCTTGGCATCAAGGTGCATATACTCGATCTGCAGGATAAATTTAACGAGTATGTCTACGACCCATTTGTGAGGCTTTACAAAGAGGGTAAAACGCCCAATCCTTGCGCCTTGTGTAATAAATTTATAAAGCTTGGTGCGCTACTTGACTTTGCAAAGGCAAATGGCTGCGAGAAGCTTGCTACTGGGCATTATGTGCAGGTGGTTGATGGTTTTATAATCTGCGCCAAAGATCCTAGCAAGGATCAAAGCTACTTTTTAGCTCAGGTGCCAAAAGAGGTGCTAAAAGATGTCATTTTCCCACTTGGAGATAAATTTAAAAAAGATATAAAAGAGCTAGCAAGAGGCGTAAAAGTGCTTGAAGAGTTCGCTACTCAGGCAGAAAGCAGTGAAATTTGCTTTGTGGAAAATACCTACATCGAGGTTTTAAACAAGCACTACAACACAAATTTACCAGGCAATGTGGTCGATAAAGACGGCAATATCATCGGCCGCCACCAAGGCTACATGCACTACACTATCGGCAAACGCCGTGGCTTTGAGGTTTTTGGCGCTCACGAGCCACACTTTGTCATCAAGATAAATGCCGAAAAAAACGAGATCGTTGTCGGCACGAAGGACGACCTTGCTCAAAAGACGGTCAAGCTTGAAAATGTAAATTTATTTATCGATGAAGATAAATTTGAGTGCGAAACCAAGATAAGGTATAGAAGCCCTAAACTTGAGGCTTTTGTAGAGGTTGATAAAGCTAACAAAACCGCAAAACTAACGCTAAATCAAAACGCACTTGGCGTAGCGCAAGGTCAGCTTTGCGTGATGTATGAGGGTGATCGCGTCATCGCAAGTGGCTTTATAAAGGCTTAAGTCAACCCTTTATAAACATTGTTTGTTATGTTTATATATTTTTTATAGATTAAGCTAGAATTTATTGACAAAGTGTATCTTTTTATCTATAATACGACTTCTTTTAAGTGTTCCGGATTAGCTCAGCGGTAGAGTAGGTGACTGTTAATCACTTGGTCGCTGGTTCGAACCCAGCATCCGGAGCCATTTCTTTTTATATATTCTTTTCAAATTCCAATTTTAACGATGTTTCAAGAACTTTAAGTTTCTTGGTTTTTATATTTTTTCCTTTACTTCCCCTCGGCTTTATTTGTTGTTTGAAATTATATCGTTCTAATTTGCTGTCAAAATATGATTATATGTTAGGCCTTAGTCGAAGTTAAAATAAATTTTCCTTCATTCATCCTAGCTTCATTTTAGGCTTTTATAATGCGCTCATCCAAACGAAAGTTGGAAATCAAAAATAAAAGGATTAAAAATGAAAAAGGTACTAGGTGCAGCAGTTTTAGCAGCAATTTTAGGAGCAACAAGTTTGCAAGCAGCCATCACGTCAAAAGAGGCTTTAAACATAGCTGAGAAAAACTTCCCAGGCTCAAGCGTCAAAGATATCGAGATGAACGTCAAAAAGGGCGTGACATTTTATAAGATAGAGTCTTTTAAAGACGGCGTCAAACAAGATATCAAGATCGATGCTAACAGCGGCCAGATCGTAAAAGTAGAGAATAAAAATAAAAAACATATCTTGCCGATCGAAGCAGTAGATTTTTCAAAATTTACTCTTAGCATCGACGATGCTGTAGCTAAAGCTCAAGCGCTCGAGGCTGGTTGGAGCCTTGATGAGGCAGAGCTTGATAATAAAAATGGTGCTTGGATATACAAAGTAGAGCTTAAGCGCGACAGGAGCGAGAAAAAGGTGATCATAAACGCTCAAACTGGCGAGATAATCGGCAACTATACAAAGTGATCTAGCGCCCTTTTTGGGCGTTAAATTTTTATAAAGGTGAAAAAGATGAGTGAAAATTTAGAGCAAAATTTAAACGATAACGTTAGCAAGCAGGGTTTAGAGAAAAATTTGAACGAAAATTTTAGCCAAAGCGCGAGAGAGAATTTAAGTAAAAAAGCCGAGGCTGGTACTAATAAAAATAGTTACGAAAATTTAAGAAAGAGCGAGCAAATGCCTGAAAATTTAGATAAAAATTCAAGCGAGGCAAACAGTAGCGCAAAAAATTTAAGCCAAGCAGCTCCAAAATGCAAAGCTCAAAATTTCTTTAAAAATGCGCTCGAGCTTTCACTTCAAGGTGTAGCTGGTGCGCTTATCTACACTGGCAAGGCTGGTGTGTGGCTATCAAACGTTACAAACTGCCTAAAAGACGAGGCGCAAAGGGCGGAGCTATCAAAGATAAATGAAGAGCAGGCTAAATTTGAAAGAGTGGCTTGCATCTTGCCAGAAAAAGTCAAAGAGATCGTCACAGAGCGCCTAAAAGTAGAGCCAAACGAGGTGGAAATTGAGCCGATCTATCTAGCTAAAAAACAAAGTTTTGGCACGCTTGGGGCGGAGTATTTTTATGACGCAAGGGCTAAATTTAATGGCTTTTTGTATGATTTTAAGATAGGCGCAGCAAATGGCGAAATTTTAAATCTAAAAATAAAAAGCCAAATTTGATAAAATAGCTGGCAAAACCAAGTGAGGCAGGGATGAAAATTTTAGTCGTCGAGGACGAAATGGACCTAAATAGCGTCATTACAAGGCACCTAAAGAAAAACGGATATAGCGTCGATAGCGCGTTTAACGGCGAGGAGGCGATGGACTTTACCGCCGTCGCGCACTACGATCTCATCGTGCTTGATCTTATGATGCCGGTGATGGACGGACTTACATTTTTGCAAAGATCGCGCACCGCAAAGCTAGCGACCCCTGTGCTGATACTAACGGCAAAAGACGATGTGGATGACGTTGTAAAGGGGCTTGACGCGGGTGCTGATGACTACTTGGTCAAGCCATTTGACTTTAAGGAGCTACTAGCTAGGGTGCGTACGCTCATTCGCCGAAACAGCGGCAATGTGGCTAGTGAAATTTACGCAGGCGAGCTAAAGATCGACCTTTCTAAAAAGTCAGTCGAATTTAGCGGCGAGCAGATCGAGCTAACTGGCAAAGAGTATGAAATTTTAGAGTTTTTGATGCTAAATAAGGGCAGAATTCTAACTCGCGACCAGATCAAAGAGCACGTCTGGGACTTTGACTACACGGGCGGCTCAAACGTCATCGACGTGCTTATAAAAAACATAAGAAAAAAGCTTGGCGAGTGCGAGGTGATCCAGACTAAAAGAGGGCTTGGCTATGTTGTTAAGGATTAAACAAGCTCTCGCAAACATACCGATAACGGCGCGCGTAACGCTTTGGTACTCGTTTTTTATCATCGTTATCGTAGCGGCTCTTATTGCCATCTCTGCGGTCGTGGCGGATGAGATTTTTGAGGATGTGAGCCAAAAAAAGCTAGCCAAATCAGTCACCAAGATCGCCAATGATATGGATGAGTTTGAGCCATACGATGATGGGATATTTTTTATAAAATATAACGTAAAAGGCGATGTGATAGGTGGTTTAGCACCAAAACACTTTCAAATTTCACTTAAAATGAACAGTGGTGCAGTGCGCCTTTTTGAAAACGGCGAAAACCGCTTTTACTACTACGATATCGCAGCTAAAGGCAAAGAGGTCTGGGTCAGAGGCGTGATAAATGCGGAGAATTTTTTTAAAAAAGAGGGGCTATTTTTACTAGCGCTTGGCGTTTTTGTGCCGGTTTTGTTTATCTTTGTGCTTTACGGTGGCTATAAAACGATAAAAAACGCGATGAAGCCAGTCGCTATGATGTCTAAAACTGCCCTTGAGATAGGTAGTAGCCGTGACTTTTCAAAGCGTATAGACCTGCCTGCTGGCAAAGACGAGCTGCACGCACTTGCAAGCGTTTTTAATCAGATGCTTGACTCATTAGAAAAGGTCTATCAAAGCGAAAAACAGCTCACCTCAGACGTCTCGCACGAGCTACGAACACCACTATCTGTCATCATGGCTGAGAGCGACTACGCTGCGAGCTATGCGCAAAATTTGGACGAGGCCAAGGAGTCGCTGGAGGTCATCTCTAGGCAGTCAAGAAAGATCACCTCGCTGATAGATCAAATTTTGGAGCTCTCGAAGCTAGAAGCTGGCAGAAATTTGGAGCTAAAAGATATAAATTTAAGCTCTATCTTGCAAAATTTAGCTACCGACTATGAGAAGCTAGCAAGTGCAAAGGGGTTAAAATTTAGCTGCGATATAGCACCAGATGCCCAAATTTTAGGCAATGAGCTGATGATATCAAGGCTGGCGGATAACTTTTTAAGCAACGCACTAAAATTTGCCACAACCAAAGTTGAGCTAAATTTATGCCTCACAAAAACGCATGCACTTTTGTCTGTAAAAGACGATGGCTTAGGCATCTCTAAAAAAGATAGCGAGCTAATCTGGAATAAATTTTATCAAGTTGAAAGCTCAAGAAACAAAAGCCAAAACAGAGGCAGTGGTCTTGGTCTTGCCATCGCTGCAAATATAGCTAAAATTCACGGCGCAAAGCTAGGCGTAAAAAGTGAAGCAGGAGCTGGGAGCAAATTTTGGGCAGAATTTGAACTTGTAAATTTAAAGCAAATGTAAATTTAGATGGTTTGCTAAGACAAAATTTATACAAGAGCAAAACGAATATATGAGTGGATTTAAATTTCGCACAAAACTATCAAGGCTATGAAATAGATGAATATTGAGCAAAGTATTAAGATGTCTGATTTAAGGCCCATTTAAAGAGCTTAAAAAGAGTTTGTAAAAAGATGTTTTGCAAAGTAATGTAAAGAAATTTTCGCCACTTCGACACTCTGACTACGATTTAACCACTCTTTTCTATGCCTTTTATAACTTTGATATCTAAGGTAACTTTACAAAATTTAACCAAGAGCCATGAGCTGCAAAGCACACGTGCTGTAAGCCACGAACCACGCAAGCTACAAACTAAAAATCAAAAAAGACACTAAATTTAGTGTCTTTTATCGCTATCTTTCGCCAAGCTTCCCGCATGCATCAGCGCGGCATCTACTGCAGTGCGTCATCTGGTCTATATCGCTAGCTATTGATCTTCGTATGCGGTGGATCTCATCGGTTGAAGGGGACTTTAAATTTTCAAAAGGGGTGTCATGCACCGGTATCATCGCCATGCAGTTCATTATGTCAGCTCCCCACTGCTTTGCCTTTGCCGAGATGCTTGGGACGTGGTTTATATTGACCCCAGGGATGACTACGGTGTTTATCTTTACTAGCATGCCAGCCTCTTTTAGCTTGCGTATGCCCTCGTCCTGGCGCGCTAGCAGTATCCTAGCAGCCTCTTCGCCGTAGTAGTTTTTACCCTCATATCTCACCCATGAATATACCTTCGAGCCAACATCTGGCGTCACGGCATTAACCGTTACTGTCACGTGGCTCACGCCAAGACGCACGATCTCATCAACATGCTCAGGCAGTGCTAAGCCATTAGTTGATAGGCATAGCAGGACATTTGGGAAGTGGGACTTACACTTTTCAAAGGTCGCTAGCGTCTTGTCAGCATCGCACATCGGATCGCCAGGTCCAGCGATGCCGATGACGGATATATCTTGTCTAAATTTAAAGAGCTTTTCTAAAAATTTCACCGATTCATCTGGCGTTTGCACCTTTGCCGTTACGCCAGGGCGATTTTCATTAGCGCAGTCATATATGCGGTTGCAGAAGTTGCACTGGATGTTGCAGTGAGGGGCAACTGGCAGATGCACGCGTCCGTAGCTAGCGGAGGCCTTTTTGTTAAAGCATGGGTGATTGTCTAAATCAGCCTTAGTGCGAAAGATCATTAGCTCTTTTTCCTTCCAAATTTAATGGCATTTGCATGGCAGACATTTAGGCAGTCTCCGCAGTTTGTGCAGTTTATCTCATCAGGTCTTGTCCCCATCTCGCACTTGCGCAAGCATGCGTCGCAGTCGTCACAAGCGCTTGTTTTATAGACGCGAAAGATCGAAAATTTACGCAAAATTTCAAGCACGCCACCTGATGGACAGACGAAGCGGCACCAAAGGTTGGCTATGATCAGCGAGGCTAACATGACTGAGATGATGACTGCTGTGCGAGTGACCCACTCCCATTCGCCAAAGCGAAGTGACAAAGTAACGGCGGTTAGGTACTCATCGCTCGTTCTTATAGGTATCATCATGCGTGGATTGCCCCAGACGAAATAGACCCAAAGGCTGATTGCTATGGCAATTAGCATGCCTATTTGAGCGAATATTAGCTTTTTGCTGCGGATTTTTAGCTTGAAAAAGGCAAATTTACCAAGCATTTGATTGACAAAGCCTGCTGGACAGACCCAGCCACAAAATGCCCTGCCAAAGAGGATGACAAGCGCTGGGATAAATAACCAAAATCCAAAAAACAGCGACGTGATCCGCCCCCAACAGGTGATGATAGGGCAGTTTTGGCAATTTACAAATGGCACTACAAAAGGGCATCTAAAAATGCCGTAATACGCCCATTGTCCGATGCCAGCTATAAAGATAAGCTGCACTAGGCGTCTTATCTTTGTTGTGGGGGAGTTTTTGCTTTTCTTTTTTAAATTTACATTGCCGCATGCACTGCTATTAGAGCATGCGCTATTACAGCTACTACACATCTTTTACACCAAACCTTTCTATAAGCTCTAGCCCACGCGCTGAATAAATGGAGGTAAAGCCATGTTTTTCAAAAATTTCTTGACCCTCAGTGCCGCAAACAAAGTCTGCAAAGTCATTTGCGAGCCTTTCATCTTTTACATATTTCATTATATTTAGCGTAAAAGTGAGCGGTCCAGGTGGGATGAGCTTTTCGTCTATGGGCATGTACTCGATCTTGTCTTTGAACCTATCGTGCGTTGTTAGGCGTTTTTCGATGATCGAAGCATCGCCCTTGCCATCAACTAGCTCGCACATCATATTTATGACGCATGATCCATTTGCGACCATGTTTTTCATCACCGCATCAGTGAGGTTTGAGTTTTTTAAGATCCCTTTGACTGGGCCACTGCCAGGGGGCGATGATCTAAGAGGCAGCATCACTCTAACTCCTGGCTCTGCAAGGTCTTTTAAGTCGCGAATGCCTGCAGGATTGCCTTTTGGCACGACTAGGACGTAGTCAGTAAAGCATAGTGGTCTAAAGTGGAGGCTAAGACCAGCTTTGCGAAGTTTTTTAGAAAGCTCTAAAACCCTTGCTCCAAAGAGCTCGGTCGTGCTTTGAAGTGCTAAAAGCGACTTGCCAAGAGCGCCAGCAAAAGCGCCGGTGTATTGGATGTTGTGCCCTGTTCTTGACTCGTAAATGGCATTTAGCTCGTTAAAAGCTTCAGACAAGCCTCCACACGACCAAACCTGAAGCGAGTCAGACTTAAATGGCGTAAAGCCAGCCAGCATCGTTTGTGGCGTGGCAATAGCCGCTGTGGCTAAAGCACCTTTTAAAAAGCCACGGCGTGATATACCGGTTTGTTTTAATTCCACGAAATCTCCTTTTGGGATTTAAGAAATGTAAATTTGATATTTTCGGCACGCGAAACTTGTGAAATTTGACTTTTGTAATTTGCAAAAATGGTAGTTGAAGGTAAATTTATGCAAATGTAAATTGCGACCGCAATCTAAATTTGAGTGATTATAGCCAAATGCTAGCTTAAAAATCGAGATAAATTTAAAAGATGCAGATGTAAATTTGCTAAAGTAAATTTATCGTTTAAAAAATAATTAAGATTTTAGTCGTCAATTTAATGTATTATTTTAGAAATAATATAAAAATGTATTGTCAGTTTTTATCTTTTTTGATATACTTCGCTCATAAAAGCATTAGTATTATTTTTAAAATAATACAGAAAGAAACATCTTAAAATGATAAAAATAAGCGACATATCTGAGATAAAAACTGGTCTAGTTTTAATCCGCAAAAAGGCAGATAAAAACGTAGATGAGAAATTTAGCTATAAAGTAGTCTCGCTAAAGTCATTTAACGAAAATGCACTCTTTGATGACACATTTGCCGATGAGTTCATATCAAGCGAGCAAATAAGCGAGGAGTATAAAGTGAGCCGTGGCGATATTTTACTGCGGCTTAGAGAGCCAAATTTCGCCGTTTATATAGACAAGGACTATGACGATCTTATTTTCTCGTCTTTGATGGTTCGCATAAGGGTTAAAAGCGATAAATTTGATCCGTGTTTTGTGGCGCATTATCTAAACAGCAGCACCGTTAAAAGAGCCCTTGCACCAGATGTTTCAGGTACCACCATAGCAATGATAGGCGTTGCAAGTATAAATAATCTAAAAATACCGCTTGTAAATTTGCAAACTCAAAACAAGATAGTAAAATACCTAGATTTAGCTCGCGAGGAGAGCGAAATTTTGCAAAATTTAGCAGCCCAAAAGCAAAAATACCACAAAAGTATATTTGAAAATTTAATAAAAGAGGAGAACTAAGATGCAAAAGACCACACAAGATGCCATAAATAACGTCGTTTGGAAGGCTTGCGACACATTTCGCGGCACGATGGACGGAAGCGATTATAAAGACTATGTCTTAACGATGCTTTTTGTTAAGTATCTATCTGATTTTTATAAAGAAAAGCTTGAATTGCTTAAAGTCGAATACGGCGATAAGAGTGATAGGATCGAAGCAAAGCTAAAGAAAGAGAAATTTAAGCTTGATGAGAGTTGCACCTTTGAGTATCTTTTGGCGCACAAAGAAGCGGTAAATTTAGGCGAGATAATGAACAAAACTCTAGAAAAGATCGAAGAAGACAATAAAGATAAGCTTGAAGGCATCTTTAGAAGCATCGATTTTAATAACAAAAACAAGCTCGGCGACACGAAAGTGAGAAACGCCATATTGAAAAATTTGCTCGATGATTTTAGTGACGCTAGGCTAGATCTTCGCCCTTCTATGCTTGAGGGCAACGACATAATAGGCGACGCATATGAGTATCTTATAGCTTACTTTGCAAGTGACTCTGGCAAAAAAGGCGGAGAGTTTTACACGCCAAGCGAGGTTTCGACGCTTCTTGCAAAGCTGGTTGAGCCAAAAGAGGGCGATATGATCTACGATCCTACTTGCGGTTCGGGTTCACTTCTTATCAAGGCTTCAAAAGAGATCGGCAGCAAAAATTTCCGCCTTTACGGACAGGAGAAAAACGGACAAACTCATGCACTTTGCAAGATGAATATGTTTTTGCACGAGATAAATGACGCCGTGATCGAGTGGGGCGACACGATCAGAAACCCGCTTCATCTACAAGACAATCTTATAAAGACATTTGATATAGTCGTGGCAAATCCACCTTTTAGCCTAGATAAATGGGGTGCCGACTTTGCCGTGAACGATCCTTTTATGAGATTTGCTAGCTATGCTTTGCCGCCAAAGAGCAAGGGCGACTACGCATTTGTCGTGCACATGATAAAAAGTCTAAACAACAACGGCAAAATGGGCGTCGTGCTTCCGCATGGAGTGCTATTTCGCGGGGCAAATGAGGGCAAGATCCGCCAAAAGCTGATCGAAGAAAATTTACTAGACGCCGTCATCGGACTACCGGCAAATTTATTTTATGGCACGAGCATCCCTGCTTGCATACTCGTTTTTAAGAAAAACCGCGCAAACGAAGATGTGCTATTTATCGACGCTAGCAAAGAATTTGAAAAAGGCAAAAACCAAAACTCGCTAACCGAGCAAAATATAAAAAAGATAGTCGCCGCCTACAAAAACAGAAGTGAGATAGAAAAATACTCCCACCTAGCAAGCCTTAGCGAGATAAAAGAGAACGACTATAACCTAAACATCCCTCGTTACGTCGATACTTTTGAAGAAGAAGAGCTTGTAGATATCGAGGCTACAAAGGCTGAGATTTCACACTTAGAAGCCGAGCTAAAAAGCGTTCAAAGCAAGATGAGCGAGTATCTTGCGGAGCTTGGGCTATGAGTGAATTTAAAAATTTACCAAGCGGATGGAAGGTCGTAAGGCTTGGGGAAATTTCAAGTAGGGTAACCCGTAGAAATCAAGACAATAGATGTCAAAATGTGCTTACTATATCGGCACAATCTGGGCTGATTAACCAAGTTGATTTTTTTAACAAGCAGGTAGCAAGCAAAGATTTATCAAACTACATTTTATTGAAGAAAGGAGAATTTGCTTACAATAAAAGTTATTCGACTGGATATAGCTTTGGTGCCTTTAAAAGACTAAAATTTTATGAAGAGGGCGTCGCATCGCCGCTTTATATCTATTTTAAATTTAATGATGATGTTTGCTCTGATTTTTTTGAGTTTTATTTTGATGCTGGACAAGCAAATAGACAAATAAAAGATATAGTCCAAGAAGGTGCTAGAAATCATGGTCTTTTAAATTTAAGTATTGATGATTTTTTTAATATAAAAATACGCATGCCAAATTTAGATGAGCAAAAAAAGATAGCGGAAATTTTATCTACTTGGGACGAGGCTATAAATTTAACTATAAATTTGATAGAAAGCAAAAAGCAGTTTAAAAAAGCTCTTATGCAAAATTTACTCACAGCCAAAATTAACTGGCATACTACAACACTTAGTAATGTAGGCGAGATTATAACAGGTAGCACGCCTAGCACAACAAATGAAAAATTTTGGAATGGTGAAGTTGCTTGGATAACGCCAACCGATATTGGCGATAAAAAAGATATTTTTATCGGAGAGCGAAGTATTACACAAGATGGATTAAAGGCGACTAGAGAGTTGCCCGCAAATTCTTTGCTTGTAACTTGCATAGCGAGCATTGGTAAAAATGCTGTTTTAAAGGTAAAAGGTTCGTGTAATCAGCAAATAAATGCATTAATTCCAAATAAAAATTTTAATGTTGATTTTTTGTATTATCTTTTGGAATTTGAAAAAGAAAAACTTAAAAAATTAGCTGGAATTACAGCTACTTTAATAATATCAAAGGCATTGTTTTCAAAATTTAAAATTTCTTTTCCAGACATTACTGAACAACAAAAAATCGCAGAGGTTTTAATGGCTTGCGATGATGAGATAAATTTACTAAATTTAAAGCTAGAAAATTTGAAAAAACAAAAACAAGGCTTGATGCAAAAACTACTAAGCGGAAAGGTTGTTATATGGTGAAAAAATATAGCATCTCGTTAAAAGTTAACAATAAGCTCGAGATAAGTAGGGTTAATTTATGAAAAAAATTATAAGCAAATACTACATCTCAGTTATTGAGTTTTTTATTTTTGTGTTCGGTATTGTATTAACCTTAGTTGTAGAGGGAAAATTTGAAGACTATATTCCTTATACCAAAAAACATCCACTAAATTCCATAGTTATTGTTGTTATTATTCTTTTGGCGTTATTTGTTGTAAAAATCATGCATGAAATCAAAAAGTATAATGCAGAAGAAGAATTATTGAAAGCAAGCAAAGAAAATACCTTTTGGCAAAATTTAATTTCAAATTTTAAGTACCAAATTTCAAAACCTTTAGAAGATGAATTGTGTAAAGTATTTAAAGAGCTCAAATTGGATAGTCAATATAGGATCACCGTTTATACACATACATCTGATATATTTTTTTCTATCGGCAGATATTCAGAAAATCCTAGTTTCAAAAAATTTGGGAGAATAGCAATTAGTGATAAAAATGAGCTAATATTTAGGGCCTGGGAACAACAGGGTGAACTGATAGAAAAAGTAAAACCAAATAAAACACTAATGATGAAATCTGTTAAAATAGCTGTGAAATTTTTATATGAGAAAAATGAAGAGAGCCCAAAAAAAGATAGATTTGGTATAGTTGTTTTTGAAACTACGAAAAATAAGGATAATAAAATAGTCCCAAATAATTTAGAAAAAGCAACAAAGATTATACAGAAGTATTTTGACAGTAATTGGAATATAAAGCAGGATTTAAATTTTGCAACAGAGGAAGGTTTTTGATGGAGATTGTAGATTTAGTCAAATATATTTTAGAAAATTATCCATATCCTAATGAGTTATCAAAAGCAAGGTTAAATAAGATTATCTATTTAGTAGATTGGAGAAGTGTATTGATAAATAATAGACAATTAACAAATATAGAGTGGAAATATAATCATTATGGTCCATATGTGGATGTAATTAAAAAACAGATACAGGCAGATAGTAGATTTAAAATAGATAACACTACCAACTTTTATGGAAATCCAAAGGAGCTAATTATACTTATTAAAGATAAGGGTTTTTCAGCTCCAAATGAAGATGAAAAACAGGTTATAGATTTTGTTATAGAAAAAACCAAGAAGTACAATTGGGGTGACTTTATAAAACTTGTGTATTCTACGTATCCTATTATTTCACAGCCACAAGGAAGCAATCTTAATTTGATAGAACTATCCAAAGAATATAAGGCACTTTTACGTGATAAAAATGGAGCAAAAAAATGACTCCAGATACTTCAGAAAATAAGATCCAGCAAAATAGCATAAATTTACTTCAAAGCTTGGGCTATAAATTTATAAGCAGGGAGGAAAATTTAAAGCTTCGTGGTGGTAAATCCAGTGAAGTTTTGTTTAGAGAAATTTTAACCAAAAAGCTTGGCGAGATAAACGGCTATGAGTATAAGGGCAAGCGATATAAATTTAGCCAAAGCAACGTTTTAAAGGTGGTCGATGAGCTAGCTGGGGTATCTTTAAACGAAGGTCTAATGGTCGCAAACGAAAGGATCACAAATTTACTCTTACTTGGCACCAGTTTGGAGGAAAATTTAGAAGATGGGACGAGGAGGAGCTTCTCTTTTAAATTTATAGACTTTGAAAATTTGCAAAACAACGACTTTTACGTAACGGAAGAATTTGAAGTAAGTAGAGTAAGCCAGAGCGATGCACAAAAACACAGAAGGCCTGATCTTGTGCTTTTTATAAACGGCATACCAATAGTCGTGATCGAGCTTAAAAAATCAAGCGTGAGCTTTGAAAACGGCATAAAGCAGCTTGAAAAAGAGCAGTGCAAAGATGAGATAGCGCACCTTTTTAAATATATCCAACTAACTATCGCGGCAAACGGCAGTGGAGCAAGATACGGTACTACTGGCACGCCGTTTAAATTTTATAGTGTGTGGAAAGAGCAAGATGAAGCTAAGGCAAAAGAGAGCTTAAAGAGCTTGATAAATGGTAGAGAGGTGAGCGCGCTTGATATAACGCTCTTTGCGCTACTATCTAAAGATAGGCTGCTAAGGCTAGTTAGGCACTATATAGTGTTTGATAAGAAAATGAAAAAGGTTTGCCGCTATCAGCAGTTTTTCGCTATCGAAGAGACGCTAAAAAGAGTATCAATGATAAAGGACGGCGTAAGAGCGGGCGGACTCATCTGGCACACGCAAGGAAGCGGCAAGTCGCTCACGATGGTGATGCTAACAAAGCTTTTAAAGCAAATTTATATAAACTCAAAGATCATCATAGTAACTGATAGGATAGATCTAGACGGGCAGATACACGATACCTTTGAAAACACGGACGTAAAAGCAGGACGAGCAAGTAGCGGAAGCGATCTGATAGAAAAGCTACAAAGCGGCGTTAGCGTGATAACTACGCTTGTGCATAAATTTGAAAAGGTGAAAAACCAAAAGGTAGTGATAAGAGATGGTGATATATTTGTGCTGGTAGATGAGAGCCACCGCACGCAAGGCGGCGATCTGCATAAGGCTATGAAAAAGGCGTTGCCTCTTGCTTGTTATATAGGATTTACTGGCACGCCGCTTTTAAAACGTGAGAAAAACAGCTTTGCGAAATTTGGCGGAGAAATTCATAGATATACGATAGATGACGCTGTAAAAGACGGAGCCGTCTTGCCGCTACTCTACGAGGGGCGATATGTTGGTCAAGAGGTGCTAGACCCTGAGGGGCTAACTAGGAAATTTGATCTCATATCAAGAGAGCTTGGCGATGAGGCTAAGAGGGACTTGCAGCAAAAGTGGGCGAGGTTTGAGCGTGTGGCATCAAGCGAGCAAAGGCTAGAGCTAATAGCCGTTGATATAAATGAGCACATCAAAAAGACTTTGAAAAAAAGTGGCTTTAAAGCGATGCTGGCAACGCAAAGAAAATATGACGCCATAAAATATCATGAGATATTTGAAGAATTTGGAGAGATAAAAAGCGCCTATGTGATATCAAGCAACGAGCACGAGGAACTTGAGGGCGGTCATAAAGAGTATGTCGCAAAAGCGTGGCAAGAGACTATAAAAGACTATGGCAGCGAGGAGGCGTATCTAAAGTACGTAAAAGACGAATTTATTTATGGCGACGAGATAGATTTGCTTATCGTCGTGGATAAGCTTTTGACGGGATTTGATGCGCCAAGAGCAAGTACACTTTATATAGATAAACAGCTAAAAGAGCATAATTTGCTTCAAGCAATAGCTAGAGTAAATAGGCTTTATGACGGAAAAGATTATGGATATATTATTGATTATAGAGGGCTTTTAGGTGAGCTTGATCAGGCGCTTACTAGCTATGCTTCGCTAAGTGGCTTTGACCCAGAAGATATAACTGGAGCTGTGATAGACGTAAGAAGTGAGATCATAAAGGCTAAGACTTACTATGCTCATCTAGACGATCTTTTTAGCGGCGCGAAATTTAAAGATGATCTGGAGAGCTACGTGGCGGTTTTAGAGGACGCGCAAAAACGAGATGACTTTAAAGAGTGGCTATCACAGTTTGCTAGGGCGTTTAAACTAGCGCTTTCAAGTGAGAAAATTTCTGATATCTTAAGCGAAGAGGAGATCAAAACTTATAAGCAAAGGGTTAAATTTTATAACGGGCTAAGAAAGACTGTGCAACTAAGGTATCACGAGGCTTGCGACTTTGGCAAATACGAATTGCAGATGCAAAAACTGCTCGATACTTACGTAAATGCACAAGGGGTCAATGAGCTTACGAAGCTCGTAAATATCTTTGAGACGGAATTTGACGATGAGGTGCAAAGGGTTGAGGGCAAAAACGCAAAGGCTGATACTATCATCAGCGCCGTAAGCGCGGTGGTAAAAGAGAAAATGGACTCAAATCCAGCGTTTTATAAATCAATAGCACAGCAGATACAAGATATCATCGACGAGTACAAGGCAAAAAGGCTAAGCGAAGAGGAAAAGCTTGCCAAAGCAAAACAGCTAAAAGACCTCATAACTGGCGCTTTAAAGCCAAATGAAGATAGGTATCCAAAAGATTTTAATGGTAAGAAAATTTTGTTTGCTATTTTTGATAATTTGCTTGATATTTTGGGCGATGTGGGGCTTGCGGATGTCGAGACGGTCGCTAAAAATTTGAGCCTGAAATTTTATGAAATTTACGAAAAAGCCTCAAAAAAACCGGAATGGCACAAAAATAAAGACGTAGAAAACGAGATAACAAGCCAGATGGAAGATGCTCTTTGGGAGATAGAGGACGAATACGACGTTTCTATCGATGAAAATGAGAAAATTTACCAAACTATCCGAGGCATATGGATAAGTTTTTATGCTTGAAAGCGTAAAAATCGTCCGAAAAGACGTAAAAAATATCACTTTAAAAGTTAGACCAAATGGCGAAGCTATCCTAACCGCGCCAAAAACGGCAAGCGATGAGCATATAAAATTTATCATAGAAAAAAGAGCCAAGTGGATAGCGCAAAAGCGCGCGTTTTTTGCCTCGTTTAAGACGCCCGAAAAAGAGTACGTAAGTGGCGAGGACTTTAAGTATCTTGGGCGAAGCTACCGGCTAAAAGTCGTGCAGTCTAAAGAGGAGTGCGTAAAGCTACAAAGGGGTTATCTAGAGCTGTTTGTAAAAGATAGAAGCGACATAAAGCGAAAAGAAAATTTGATTTATGAGTGGTATTATGAAAAGGCGATGTTATATTTTTTTAATATCTTGCAAGAGTTTAACAAGATAGTAAAACAAGATATCAAAAACGTAAAAATAAGGCAGATGAAGACGAGATGGGGAAGCTGCAATCCATATAAATCATATATAAATTTAAACACAGAGCTTATCAAAAAGCCAAGAGCGTGTATCGAGTATGTTGTATTCCACGAGCTAGTGCATCTTTTGTATCCCGACCACTCAAAGAAATTTTATGACTATCTAACGCTTTATATGCCTGACTGGCAAAAACGAAAGGAAATTTTAGAGAGAACTTAGGAATTTTATGATATTTAAATT